>Ga0157364_1000520_pt1 | contig 26973 bp, 8 predicted proteins | sample AttsexASBM2_FD_111476 | JGI IMG/M metagenome (GOLD analysis project Ga0157364, IMG submission 111476) | Fungus gardens microbial communities from leaf cutter ant in Ribeirão Preto, State of São Paulo, Brazil - Atta sexdens ASBM2 | ecosystem: Host-associated > Fungi > Mycelium > Unclassified ... | reverse complement strand
TGTTATAATTAAAAATTGGAAAGAAATAATATTAAATAATAATAAATATTACTTTTTTATTTTTCCCTATTAATAAACATTGTAATGACAATGAGTTTGAAGACATATATCTATTTAATATATCTATTTAATATATATATCTATTTAAACTTTTTACATTTTGATATGGGGAATTCAATCCTGGAAGTTTGTTATCTTATTTTAGTTACACTCTGTACGTATGTAACTAAAATAATCCCTGTATATAGTGTCTCATTTTAAATGACAATCTTAAATATCTCTTGAACAGTGAATTTCATACACGTTCTACACTAAACCATGCGTCGATTGGACGGCTAATGCCGACGATATTATAATTTTCAAGCCTTATAATTCGAAAAGTATTTATGAGTATAAAGTATTAATGAAAAAGAATTTTGAAAAGCTCTCGAGGTAAGAAGCTCACGAGAATAATGTAATGAAAAAATGGGAAATTCCATTTAAAAAATTCAAAATGACCTTAGTTTAACCTTAACAATGCCAAAGTCAAACAAAAGTTACCTTCTTATGTTCCCTTTAAAGTTATAAAACTTTTATCTAAAATATTTTTTTCTAAGGCACATTCTATAATAAGTCATTAGTAATAAATTAGAAATTAAAAGCTAGAAATTATAGTCAATTATTCTTCTCGCATGTAAAATAGAAAAAAGAATAAATACAAAAAATTCCTTTGGGTACTATTTCACTTGTGCATTTTTATACCATACGATAAAATGTGCAGGATAGAGAGATCTTTGGATCTCTCTATTTTACAGTCAATCAACAGGCTTGAAAAAATTTACTGTACAACAAAAACGCACAAATGAAATAACAGCCTTAATGATCTTTATTTTATTATTTATCGACTTCGTAATTTAAAACACTAGTAGACTTTAAAACATTTTTTATTAAAATTTATTTGAATCATAAGCAATATTTATAAGCTATTGCAAGTATAAGATTTGCCAAGAATTATTTAACTTTTCTAGAATAATTAAAATAGCCAAAATTTGAAATATGAAAGAATAGAAAAAAAAATTAATAACAGACAATGATATAGAAATCGTTTAAAAATTCTAATGAACTGAATCTCTGCGAAATAAGTTTGCGAAACGAATGTTGATGATTCAGAGCGACGCGACGATCGTACGATAATTCGTCAGAGAGATGAGAAATATCGGATGGTAAAAGCGTAATTGAGTTTGTTCGTTCGACGATTTTACTTTTTCTGCGGTGCGTCGACGGAAACTTGTTTTCCGATTAATCAACGTGTCACGGTGTATCTTTCCGCGGTTACCTTACGTCCTCGTGCCTTCGAGTTACGTGGCCGCCAACTTTATTCCATTAATATCGTCCGCGGCTGTTGACGCGCGGCTTTTTAGCACGCCGAAACTTCGCGCAAAATAATTATTCTCGCGTTGCTTTAACACATTGCAAAACATCGGCTCAGTGTTTTGATTTAAAAAACCTATTAAAAACCACTACACGATAACAATATTCTCCGCTCTGCTTCTTTTATTATAAATATCATTTGTTTAAATTAGCGCGAATTACAAAAGTTCTAACGGTACAAAAATATTTATGATCGCATAATAATTAAGCTCAGTGTTTTGATTTAAAAAAAACCTATTAAAAACCACTACACGATAACAATATTCTCCCCTCTGCTTCTTTTATTATAAATATCATTTGTTTAAATTAGCGCGAATTACAAAAGTTCTAACGGTACAAAAATATTTATGATCGCATAATAATTAGAAGAAATAATTTTGTGTTTTACTAAATTTATATATTTAACGATTTTTTAAATAAAGGAACATAATCAAAGCCCAAACATGAAATAATATTCAGACTTGCGTGGCCAGACATCAAAGCGCCTTAACATCCGGCAACGTTCCTTACGTTTCTGAAACGCAGTTTGTCGTGTTGCTTAAGTTAGGAGCTGTTCAACTAAGAGTTCGTAAATATGTTTGTATATTTTGTTACGCTTAATGCAAATTACTATCTGCCAATTAGTTGTTTAGCACGCGTAACTCTCTTCTTTTCCTGATTACAGGACGCGATCTATATTTTATTTTGAGATAATGACGATGATGGAGAAATTGAGTTGCTGCAAAGCGCAAACGAACCAAGTTTATAATTTATGAAGAAATAATGAACAAATTAAATCGAATGTTATAACTTATAATATGATCAACAAAAAATGCAAGACATTATTTAAAATCGTTGTTAAATTATCTCGGATGGCTGTTCTATATCCTTATTAAAATCGTATATCAAGGTAGGAATAAAAATTCCCAGGTAAAGGTAGAAGATACGAGATAAGATTCGTTATTAAAGTACGGAGTATAAAGTGAATCATGCAGATTGCGAACCTAGCGGATCTAGCGACCCTTGCGTTCTGCAACATGCATTTGATGTTGTAACCGTGGAAACAATTCAAAGAAATAACGACTTCGCAAAGAATAGCTTGGCCAAAATGAAATCATCTTCGATATTGCTGAGGAAAACAGGTTGATTACGTCGATTCCCAACATGGTTGCCGAAGCCGGAAGCGTATTATTAAATGAGTTTACGGATTAAATATTGAGAGCTGGGCTGGAGATTTGACGAGCCACAATTTAATCCTTCTCATAATGTCGTATTCTATTAACGGTACACGAGAGTCGATGTGCAAACCGGGATGAATTTTCTGCGCGCGATTTACATGAGAATATGAAATATGCATCTTTGATTCTCTCTCTTCCTTTCTTTCTCCATGATTAAAATATCGAATCGTCTTACTGCTTCTCCACGGACAAAATGATTTTCCAAGTACCGAAAATTTTGACTGAGCTTAAATTTTCAACATAGCTTGATATATGTGTAATTTTTTGCATAAGTATATAATTTTATTACTGCAAAAATTTAATTATTTTTTTACAAAAACGTTTGAATATAATTTGTACTTCCGTCAGTAAAAGAGATATCATTTTTCGCGTCACTTTTATTTGAATTCTGAAAAAGATTTAAATCATACGTAGCGGAAAAGCTTGCACATGTAAGTTGCGCATTAAATTCTTTGTAAAAAAAATTGTTGAAAATGTATCTTGGAAAAGAGGAGACGGACGCTTTTAGATCTTCGAAACGTTGCCGTGAAATTTCTGTGCTTCGAATTAAATCCTCAGCTGAAAATTAAAGTTTTTGCCGGGTTTCCCGAGGTTGTGCTTTAATATCACAAAACATCGCGCGAAATAGCTTACGTCATCGGTCCATTAAAGGGACTATTGCACGTGAATATACAAAAGTTCCTTAATTAATTCAGACCACTGTCGCGGCAAGTCATTATCGTGATATTAGTGAAAAATTCGGGGACTTGCGTTACGCGCAAAGCACCGGCGAAGAGTATTATATCGTTATATCGGATTTAATACGAGGCGCTCGTTATAGGCAGTCGCATATTTTGAAAGGTTGTAATTTTGTATCGTATTAAGCCTAGAAGAGCAATCACTATAACCGATACCTCGTAAGGTTTGCATCAAAATTTAAAATCGTATTCTGGTAAATTTGATATACGGATATCAGCTTTGATAAATTATTAAAATCAAAATAAATATGAATAGATAAATCTTTATATTCTTTAATATCCAACGAATTACAGCCTCAAAGAAGAATGACGTACTAATTGTAGCTGAAGAAAAATCGTGGTACATCACAATAAAACAAAGTATGAGGAAGAATAAACTGTCGCTATAAAAACCACGCGACAAACTTACCCTGTCACTTTTCGTCTTATGAAAAGGATAGATAAGAGGGAGAACGAATCGCATCACTATTTGTTATCGGGTGCATCGATTATGAAAGCTGAGCGTGATGAAATATGGGTCGCGAGCCGAAGACTGCGAACGAGGGTGAGAATATAAGATTCATACGAGCCACCGTCATTGATCTTTATACGTCCTTATAATTTATCGAGAGCCATTCGAAGTATTCGTTCTGAGATATTACCGTGAGTAAAAACTGCGGGAAAAAAGTAGGCATAATAGTAATGACGTTTGAAAGTATAAGTATTTATTGTTGTTCTGAAATCTTGTAACAAAACAAGAGGACAAGAAGAACGATAACGAAAAAAATATGTCAAATCAAAAATTAAGAGAGGATATAATAACAATAATAATATTATTAATCTTTGCCTCGTGTAGTTGGATAAATTAATATAAATATTGGTAAAGTATGTATTATATGCAAAGTATTATATCATGGCGGTTATTTTTATTTTTGAAGAAGTTTATATTTTTCAGCAAATCGGCGTCTGTTTTGTTACATCAATAAAATCTTAAATCTTAAACAAATTTTCAAAACAATTAATAAAAGATAATGAGATAGTAGGTATATAAATAAAGGGAGACGCGCGAAAGGAATTCTGACCAGGGCGATTACGGAGACAGACAGAATCGTCTTTTTTTCCTCGGAGGGGGACAAGGGATACAGTAGGGCTGAATCCGGTTGGCCCGGGCCAAGACAATTCAATAAGCTCGGTGGAGTGTGGATTTTTCTGATTAGCCGGCGAAGTTGAACGGGTGGTCGTGCGTGATCGTCCTGCCGAAACGTCGGCGGCCGCCGCAGGAAGAGCTGCGCTTACTTTAAAAGTTCAAACGCGCGTTTCGAGCCGTTCGGCTATTCGTGTCATGCCCCGAGAAGTGCACTCAACGCCTCCAACCCGGAGGGCCGAGTTTCAATCGGTGTCGAAGCATCGCTTCGTGAGCCGCTTGCAGTCTTTGAGATTCCATCGAATGCCCTATCGAACGATTTAATTGTGACATCGTCGCCTCTCATTTAAAATCACAGTGTAATCGTGAAATCGATACAATCAATGACGAGGAAAGTGTTAAAGACAGTTAATGGAATTTTTATTCTACGTATAAAATATTTTATGTATTTCAAATTTTTAAATCGTGTAATCATAATAATATTACACATAATTATTAAAGAGGATATTTTGTCAATAATTTATTAACTAACCTTTATGATTCATTATTCCGGAATATGAAGTAGAGGAACTCTTTCAACGAATAATCAGAGTGTCCTTGCGAATGTGTCTCGAGACGATAAGATATATATCGAAGAATCAAAGGATAGAGAGAGGACCGAGGAGGTAAACTTGGAGAGTTAGGCGACGGCTCGGCTCCAAGAAACTAGGAAAGCTGACGTTTCGCTTACGTGCGGAAACTGGCAAGCGCGTGGATATATTCTCTCGTCTAGATAGATTTATCGAGCGAGCATCGAGAGCTCCCATTGAAAACGATGAAAATTGGACGGACGTATGCAAAAAAAAGGAGGGTGAGAGGAATGAAAACTATCGCGATGCGCGCGACGTGCATCTCAAGTTTGCATTTTACCGTCGCCCTCGTAATACCGCAGTGGGCCGGTTTTTCGGACGCGCGCAAAATAATCTCGACGAGAAAACGCGTTCCGTGACTCAATCTGGAGATCCATCCGTTGACTTTGATAAACGAACACGGCGCGGGCGATGCTTCCTGTAAGAGTTCCGAAAGTCTGGTTTGGGAACATTCCTGAAATTCGCGAAGGTGATCCGACATTTGATCTGCGACATTTTGACGAAACACTGACATTCACATAATCGCTCATCCTAACATAGAAGAGAACCAACGTTTGAAAAATTAAATTTATCTAAACTATGAAACAAATTGTGAGCGACACTTTATAAATATTATCACGCGTATTTATTTATAATATCTTAAGATGGTAATACGGCCTTCTGATTGGTTCATAACTTCTTAAGACTGTACTTAAGACGGTCTTGAATATAAGACGATCTTGAATATAAGATCTAACTATGAATACCGGTTGTACAGAAAAGCCCTTTCAACGCGCGATATATAGAATTAGAATATATATAAATTTACACAAGAAATATGTATTTGAACACTAAATCCGTTTCGAGCGAATATATATTTTTCTTATTTAAAAAAACCTCTTGTTGTGTAAAAGATTGTTAATAGACTTAAACTTCATAGTTAAATTGCTCCTAAAAATCCACAAATTCTGGATTTTTTTATAATTTTATCCAAATAAGAATTATAACTTCATAAGACTTCATATATGACTTGAATGTATGTCCAGCTTGAAGAATCTAGGAAATGGTCATTCGAGCGAAGGACAGGAAGAGAGACTTGTTCACGGAATGAAACATGTCGATATCGAAATTTGGTTAACTACCGGTGTTCGCAGCCGCAACGACGGTGGCTACTGACAAGACAGGAACGCTGACAATTAATGGGACGTGGGACTTAATTAGTACAATCTCAACGGCGTCCACCTATTCGCGTCCTTTCTCGTTGTATCCCTAAATACTGCCTGTTACGAGACATTCTCGTGGGGATAAGGTAATGTTCTCTCGGAAACCCGACTAAACGTGACTCTAACGAAGCCTACATACTGAAACTTAGATTGTTGAAACCTTTCATTGAAGAGATAATGTCTTATAATTAGAGATTTTTTTTATTTGGAAAAGTATACTATATTTATTATATAACAAATAGGATATTCCAATCGATATCTTCTTCGTCTGTTGTTTTTTTCGGCTTATTCAGAATAGAATTGATTTCATATATTAAATCATGAAAATAGACAATAACTTACAATAAAATTAAACTTTTTTCTTTTTGTCTCTTTTATTTTAGATTTCATTAAACTAAAATAATTTCAACGGCATTATATATAATCAGAGATTTTTTTTAATGATAACATTATTAAAAGCGAGAATCTACCTCAGTATTTTTGAAAGAAAAATGCAATAATATTTCTCTTTCGCAAGAGAGATTTTAAAAATTAAAATTAAAGAGAACTTAAGAGAGGACATTACTAATCCCTTCGTCTCCTCCTCTGTCTCTTTCTCTCTTTCTCTCTCCTCACCCACGCTAGCCACTAATTGAACCAGTTTGATAAGGTGTCGCGCACTGGAGTCTTCCTACAGTTCGGCCGTATCGCGTGAACGCATAACGGTCGCTATTCCAATCGTCATAAATTGTCGCGGTAAACGTGACGATCGTACCGAACAGCCAATACGCGATTCTGTCATTCGACTCTCGTAGCCGCTACTGGATGCTGCGTAGCCAATGGGTTCCTTCTCCCGGGACTTTTGACCACCGATTCGTCTCTGTCACGCTGTGTTATCGATCTACCGAAAACGTGCCAAGGTTGCATCCGAGCTATCTGTGATTATCGCGAAACGTCGCATAATTCGCTCTCTATATCCTCTCCATTACTTCCCAATCCTCGACAACTTGATGACGTCTTTGGGGTGACTGGTGCGCATTCCAAGTTCAACTCTCAGGTAAATGTTGATCTTTCCTCTAACAATTATAGAAATGACAGGTAACTTTCTAATTCTTGAAAATTTACAAGCAATTTCCCAGATTTCTAATTGACTTTAAATTAGGATATCTATATAGATAAGGAGGAAACTATGTGAAAAAAAATCTTTTTTTTTGCGAATCTCTTTTAGCAAATTCAGTACATTCGTTTAAATGCGTTATTACTCGATGGTGATTAGCATAATCAGGCTACTCGTGTAACACGTACGGCAAATAGACAAAATGCGACGGGCGATGCCAATTAGCAGGTGCCGACGTTAATGCAAATGGCGGCATTAGCCGATAATACCAGGAATAATATTATTATTTCACGGCAATAATATCAGCGTAATTCATTCGGCTTAATCAAGAGCATTACTGCCACGAGAAGCGCAAATCTATTTTACCGTCGATAAATTCGTACACATCTATGGAAACGTAATGTACTACCCAATGAACCCCGAATCAAATCGCGGCATTGTTCGCCAAAATTCGTGAGACCGAACGTTGCACAAAGTACACAGAATAATCGACAAATGATGTAAGAAGATTATCGGAAATTATCGAAAATACATCTATGTAACAACGCTCTCTTTCTCTAAAAAAAAAAAAAATATATATATATATATATATATAAATACATCAACATCAGAAAAATGAAACAACAGAATTTAATAATACTTACAATATGTACATAATAATTAAAGCATTTGATAAATAATAAGAAATAATTCTTCAAATATTTAATAATAACAGCCTTAATAATAATAATAGTCTCATTATTACAAGGCAAATTGTAACTTGCACATTCACCTATAATCGCGTTATTTACACAGTGCGCTTGCGACGATCATAATACGCTCATTACGTGAACCATAGTCGATCTCACCGTAATCACTGACGTCACTGGCCGACTATTGTTACAACGTTACGACCAACACTGAATCTTTTTTCCGGACACCAGAACCAAATACCGCGCGTATGATCCTGCTATGCAACGTGAGGTTACACCTGCAGCTGAATATGTCACCGATCGTCGTGCAATCGGCACCGGTCGGCGGCCCGCGCACCGGAAATAGATTCTGTAACCGGAGAACTTATTTCTGGAAACATGGCTGCGGTTGTGCTTGGGTCCTATTTCGGGCTCGAAAACAGCATCCAGTCGCACGCGTCTTCTTCCTCGCTCGCTCACCCATTTTCTTTCGTGTCTCGCTTTCCTCGCCGCTGCAATCAAATCGAACGATTGAAAATCTGTGGAAATGAATGAATGAAAAATCTGAATTGGCGGCTAATTGCTAATGTAAAAGATAATCTTGCAAAAAGATAAACTACTATAGTAGTTAGTAATAACTAATTATAGTTATCAACTAGAATAATATGAGAGGAAAAATATACGAAGAGATACGAGTCCTCTGTCATCGCGCTAAGAATGACGAAGAACTTGTGAAGGGATAATAAAAGTGGTGACCACATGGTAGCGGCACCAAAGCCATAAATAGAGGCCGCGGAAGACCATATGTATGTGGAATGATGCCTGGGCCATATCGGCGTCAGTTACGCGAAAGCAATCTATTTCTGGCGGCTGGCTGCTCCTAAGATTTGCATCGCAGAAGACGCAAGACCGCAAATTTTATCTTTGCACCATTTGTTACTGACTCTTTTACGCGGCACTATTATCCTGCTCCGTCGTTATCCTTCCGATTCTTATTCTTATCCTTGCCTTTTCATTCGTCACAAGTCCCCGTTTTCGTCATCGACAATAAATCTGGAAATCTCTCGATTCTTCAATAAAAACGACTATCCGTCGTCTCCCGACGATTCACCAGGACGCAGCTCCATACTTCTTTACATTCCATACGTCACATTCACTATGGGAAGTAAGGAAGCACGGAACGGTCGCCCGGTATTACAAGCTTAGGTCGTACGAATGCCGATGTATGCTCTTAAAGATCCTCTCTTCTTTGCTCCAACTGAGACTGCTGGATCCGAACAGCTTTTTGATACGACACTTCTCGCAACAATTTCGTTTCGCGAATACACCGCTGTTACGTAATTCATCCTGAAAGATCCTAAAACACTCTCCAACGAGGAATATCTGGCGCGCTGGAAACGCCTGTATTCAATCGTACCCGAAAGGGCTCCTCTTGACTTAGCACCTGATTTCTTCTGAAATTATTACTAAATGGCCGAGAGAGAATTCCTCAGGCTGATTTCCTCAAGACTTCAAATCCTGCCAACCTGGATGACCGCTTCGGACTGAATGCTGCCAAAGCCTCGAGCACGATCGCTTTGGAATGAGCCCTCTAAAAATGGCTGCACAGATCCCATTGGCCTCTCCTCTCGAGTGACGACGAGCCGACACCCCCCTCGTCGTCGTCGTGTGCAGATGTAAGCTTACACTCGAGACGACTACCACGCGACGGCTCGGCTCGGCTCGGCTCAGCTTCTCGGCTCCCTCGCGTAGCGCTTCGCCGCGCCAAATTTGTCTTTACCCGAAAATAGTCAGTCCCACGGCTGCCACCACATGGTGTGACTATTCCTGGTCCAGACTCGAGTGATAACTTACCCAGGCTTCTGTCTCATTTCTCTCCTCCTCCTCCTCCTCCTCCTCCTCCTCCTTCTTTTTCTTTTTCATCATCTTCTTCTTCTTCTCCCTCTCCTATTCTTCGTCTTCTTCATCTTCGTGCTCTTCTCCATTCTTTTCTACTTCTAAACTGTACAAAAGCGTGCACGTGAGTCCTCATGTCTTTTAGTAGACACACAAACCAAAGGTGGACATTCAGAACAAAGTGGAAAGCTTCGTTATATGACACAATATTAATTTCTTAGGATTTCCTATTCATTCTCTGAAGTCTTCGGTAAAGTTAAAAATCTTATAAAAGCGTTCTTTTTATCAGAGTTTCGTTTTATAACTAATTTACAAGATTAAAAATTCCTGCAAAAGAGAAAAGCGATTAGTTTTATGAATTTCTCTTTGATGAAACACCCCGCGCGTAACTCAATATTTTTACTTACCTCCCGTAATTGAAGACATGACTGACACAAGAAAAGTTGTAAGCGACAGAAATGAAAATCTCAAAGAAAACCCCAATAGAAAAATTTTGAAATATTGTTCTATTTACTTGAGAAATATATATATACTTTTCATGTTTCTTATACAAATGCCTTCATAATTGAAATTTTCCAATAGCGCTATCGTATTTGACATCTTCGATCGGAGACTTCTTCATCAAAAAGTGACTTTTTAAAGATATCACGTCAACAGCTGTGTTGATATGTTAATTCTTCAATTTGTCGTCACCGACTGTACTTAGCTACCATCGATCGGACTGTAAATCTGACGTAACGATGTGCCGCGATATTTCGGAAGTGGAACATTTGGCAACTGTCATTGGCGACCAAATAGATGTCTAAATTCCGAGGAGGGCCTCTTCATGTAAAAACAAAATTGCATCGTTGTCGACATTATTCTCGAGATACTGTTGCGCCATCAGTCGTTAAACGTTATCGGCAACGATCAACGTCAATGACAATGTACTTTCGTAGGTTAAGTCCGGATCGTGGGCACCGTTAACAACAATGATAAATACAGTATCGTAAATGCATGAGAGCTGAATTACAAGATTATATATCTCGTGATATTATTTATAGAAAGATATGCGCGACGATAATGGCCGCTGGCGCGCGGCCAGCGCTTCTACGATTTGAGTATAACACGCAGCGCGACGATTAATTTCAATTTTACTTTACGTTGTCGTTGTTTATATTACCGATCGACCACGCGACTATCTTGTAATCATTTACTTCGCATTAAACAACCGATGAAGCTTCGATAGTATAGCGCAAACTTTCCTCGAGCTTTGCCAACGAAATGCGGAACATCCGCATGGAAATCAGACTTAACTCTCATGAATGAGACTTAAGCTATGGGATTAGCGCAAACTTGGTCACACTATTTGTGATATATTCCCCGTATCATCATGCTTCGCATACATCGTTGCAATTCGGCCAAGAATGCTGTTGATGATGTGATACCGAAATACATCTCGACAAACAGCATCACCGGAGCGACGTTGCGAGTCCTCAACTCCCAAGTGGCGCGAATCCAATTTTCGCGATGCAGGATGGCAGAAAAAACGTTACAATAATTCTTATTTTAAAATCATCTTGATATCCCACTTTGGATTCCATAAATTTTACGCCCAGAGAAAAACGTAGTAGCAAGTATAAACAACTACAAGTTTCATGGTAGAATTAATGTGTATACGTAGCTGAATAAATTATATTCACGCACAAAAAATATGAGCTGTATCAACACAATAGGTCATATTTTTTTTACGGATGAATATAAGTATTTTATAGCTGCATTTCTTTACAGAAATATAATATTGCCCAATTTATTACTGAAAGACAGTAATTAATTATTTTAAATATTAGAAATATCGAACAACTTTTAATACTTGAAATAAATAATTAATTATTGTCTTTCAATATTAGCTAATATTAGATTTCTGTAAGGGATAACATATTAATGAGTACATTAATTCTACAATACATATAACACTTATAAAGTTGTTACCTTTATATAGTTGCCATCCTTTTTCTTTAAGTGCATATACTCAGTGTGTTTAGATACAATGCCGATCTCGAGAATAATTTTCCAATAAGCATTTGCATTTTATTATGCCAAGATGGATTTCCATCATTGGATAATAACCAGATTTCTCAAGTATACATAATAAATTTTACGTTTTCGAAGAGAAATTTGTATAGATTTGTAATAGATTTGGCGCCACTGAAATATTAATACGGACAGCGACAATTAGAAACTTGTCACCTATAAGCTTTTCAACACGTTACAACACATCTTGCTCCGTGCCTAACAGTCTGCAGAGACGCTCGTAGATCCTCGCGTAAGTTAAATATCCAACTTATCTCGCGACATTAGCTTGCACGTCTGTCAACGATAGATTCCTCGGTGAATTCGGAATTCCATTTTTCCCAGAGAGAAGTTTATAGGAGCATTCGGGCTGCATATCTCGCATGCACGACATAAACTTGGTGTCACTTTTACCGGGCGACTTTCGAAAACGAGGAACTTGGTCGCGACGGCCGACTCGCCGGCGTCTAAAATTACTGGCAGCCGAAGACGTTGCATATCCGCGAAGTCGACGCAGTCCGGTGAGCCGTGCGAAACGAGTCTACGCGCTAATGCCGTCCCTATTTTTGGGCGTCGTCATCGTCGTCGTCGTCGTTGCTTAGTCGTCGTCGTTGTCTTCGTCGTCGGCGACAGCGTCATGACGGAGATGACTATGGAAGACACAAAAAGAAAAGCAAACGAGAAAACATGGCTATTCTTTCAGATCTTACTTTCATCGATTATTTGGAATGAACAAAATCCACTTGAATGAGTAGTTATATAAGTTAAATACTTACGTTATAATCCCGAAATTTGATAAATGAAACGATAGAGCGAAGCACATCTTTTAACCAAAAATAATATCTAAAAATAGAATCTAAAGAAAAAATTTTTCCTTGGAAAATATAGAAAAATAAAATTGCAAAATATAATATATATAATATTATACAAATATTATTTATTTTTTAAATAATTTTTAAATAATATTATTAATTAATAATATTATTAAATATAATAATATTATTAAATAATATTATTAATTTTGACCCGAAAGGCAAAATGAATATTGAAAACGTACAAAATCTTTCGAGGGTTCTTGTTGAATAATTCATGTTTTAAATAACTCATCCTTCGAATAAAATCATATTCTGCGCGTTAGTTTTGACTTTATCAGAATTTTAATCTAAAACTTATTAATTAACGTGTCTAACATGGGATAAGTTGTGAAAAGAATGAATGTCTGATAGAATTTATTCCAAAGGAAAATTTATACTTGAAATTTTTGTCAAGGAACCACTCAACACTTGATACACCCTTGTATCTATCGCCGAAGCAATTTAATGATTTTAGGATACGGCACATCGCTGAAAATAATTAAAGAGAACGTCGTTTCCTTCGTTCACCGAGGGGAGGGAAGAAGACGGGGAGCTTTCCCTTAGCCGAGGAGCCACAGCCCCCGCCGCTCGTGTATCGGGTTACGAGTTCGTCGTTGAAAATAGCCTTTACTTGCGTACTAATGGCGAAGACTCGAAGTAACCCCGGCTGAGATACACGGCGCAGGTCGAAAGCCGCGCATTGACACACTCTCTTTTATATCTCAAAAGAATTGTCGGTTGGATCTCGCGCTGATAAAAGAAAACCGCGGGAAACCTTCGGAAAAGAAATGACCATGAGTTGCGGCTTTGCTAATTATCGTTGTTAATTTAGAACAGAAAAAAGCCATCTCGCTTAGAGTGACATGGTCTTTCTTGATTTTCTGCGGTTTCACTACGGGCTCCTCGATGTCCAAAGAGAAATCACATTCTTAAACTCAATATACACGCAAGTAATTTACATGCTAAATTCAATAAAATTCATCCTCTTTTTTTACGAAAGATGATACACACGCATCCTATCTCTTTCCTTTTTCTTTTTTCAAGTACATTTTTTTCTCCTCGTTCTCTCTCTCTCTCTCTCTCTCCCCCCTCTCTCTCTACAATCTCTTGTTGCAATTTTATTCTTGTGGCATTGAAATAGCCGCCGGCACTTTTTCGCGAATAAATAAGACCATCGCGATAGCACGATACCCATAAGAGATTTCCAATGCCGTTGAAATTCTATGCGCGGCCGAAGGAATGGTATTTACTTACATCGAATCATGCCCCGAAATTACTTTCATCCCCTTTAAAGTCACGAACGTTTCACTTGCAATCTTTCAAGCCGACAAAAATTCGCTTGTTACTAGATTGAACGTATTCCCATGCAGGCTTCTCTAGAATTATTTTTAGGTGTCTAGACATTATTTAGGAATTTCTTAACTTCTAAAAAAGCTTCCGTAATACATATATTGCTGGAATACACAAAACTCTTTTCAAATATTCGGTTTGTACTTATATGTAATCGCATGAGAAACTTTTAACTTTTGTGATTAAAAAACATGCAGCGTTGGAATAATTCAATAATTTGTTTTTTTCGAATATCTGAAAGAAAAATGAATCTTATTTGCGACATTTTCCAACATTTTATGATTGGACAAATCTTCAGCAGTTATAGAAAATATTGTATTAAGATTTGATCTTCTGATAGAATTGAGATTAATGTAAGCTAATTCTTTCAAAATATTTTTCGCGTTGTTTAAAGATACAACAATTGTTAAAGATATGAATTTCCAAGTACAAACGTTCTCGTTTTTTTGCGTATATAATGAGATATTTTTTATATATCATAACTTTTTTATTTTTTCTAGAATTCTTTACGGAATATTTCTCGCTTTCTGTGAGAGGAGAGACAATTGCAATTTTTTAGGGAAATTCACGTTGTCATCGAAATCAAATATAATGCATGTATGTACGTGTTTTAAAACTATTGTCTTCAACGGACAAATATTTTAAAACAATATCACATATCCTGTTACGGAAGTCAGAAAAGTTTCACTTTTTATTTGTTACTTGGAGACATAAATGGATCTCGGTTTTGATTCTGACGAAGAAAATGCTCTTTCAAAATACTTCAGAATATACTTTCTAGTTCATATTATGTAGATTTTTTGGAACTTCCTATACGCAGGAAGAAGCGGAAACTGCAGTAGGAAGTTGGCGAAACGCAAGAGTGGAAAACATAAAGGGCCCGAAGGAAGCCGCTTTTCAGGCGTCTAGGAAACCCGAATAAGAAACCTAGAAACTACCCTCGGTCGTGAGGGCGGAACGTGCTCGCTTTTTGTCTTGTGACAAATCTATGTAACTTTATTCGAGATTGTCGCGAGAGAAGTTAATGCTGTTTGTCTCGCGGTAGCTCGGGGGAACGCGCGAATTGCGCGGCCAAAAAGTTTGCGAAACACCGAAAACAGGGTGAACTAGTTGACGTGCCCTGCTTTACCACCGGAAGCGGGCCAAGGATGGACGTTTTTTTTATTACTGTCCTCGACAATCCCTTGTTCATATCTCTTTTAATCCTTTTATTCCTATGTTATTTTTAATTTTTTACTGAGATAAGTTATTTCAATAATTTTTCGCTTTTAATCTTGTATTTAATAATTAAAAGAAAAAGTACTTGTATCTATTTTGGTAAATTTTATTAAATTTGTAATCTTAATGCTTTTATTAAAAGAGATACCTGTTACTAAATTCAAATTTTATAATATGTTATTTAGAAACAAAAAAAAATTAATTTTTAAGGAGCTGTATGCTTTTTGAATTCGTAAATTGACATAGTAATTTTCTAGAAACTAAATGGTTAATGGACGTTAATGGGAGACGGATTGATTGACTCGGTAAAATAAAGCATTCACGCCAGCAGCAGCCCGCACGAAGTTACAGGTATATACGAGCAAAAAACGGACATTTACGCGGATAAACTCTCGAGTGTGCATCGTGCCGCGGAATTCGATATCGTCGGATGGAAATAAACGTTTTTTTTATACACTTTCGCATTTGTCCTTTTGAAAAGAGGGGACGTGATCCAGATTGGCATTTATTCGTGCCAAAATATGCGTTTTACTCGAAAATATTTAGTTCAAAAATACGGAATTACGATTTTAATTATAGTGGCTGCTAATAAACTTTAATTTTAATGTTAGGTAATTTATTGTACTCAGTTGAGAAGGAACGAACACTTTGTCTCAAATAATTACGACGAAAGTGCCAAAATTCTTTCATATCTAATAAATTCATTAATAAAATTGCAGAGCGAACGCATTTGTTTTTTTTTCCATTTTTTTTTTCCGTAATTCTGGAGCTTCGCCAAAGCGCGAGAAACCGGAAGAGTTGCTCGAACTAATGACAAAAGCGATTCAAAACACCGGATTATTATGGCCATTAAGAACCCGATCACAGCCTCGCTTTTACTTTAGAGAGACACGACACTTTGAAACTCTGCACGAGCATCCGAAGCAATTTGACGATACAGTAAAACTTCCGTACTATTTTAAGGCGAACATTAATGGGCACATATTAATTAACGACACATTAATTTTAATATCTCTCATTGGGAATTTAATCTATACATTAAATATATATTAGCGTAAATTTCGAAAAAAAACCTTGTTAATTCTTATAAACTACAATTAAATATTAAATTACAATTGATTAAATAATTTGTTGAAAAATTTTTCTCTCATTCTAAAATAATGATAACATCACAAATCTTAATTTTACCATTCGTTAACGTTACATAACATTATCGCAAAATTACACAAACCGACGTACATATATTACAAAAAAAATTTGTTAATACATTAATGTCAACTGTGATAGGAAACATTTTATTTTCTGCCCGCGCCATTTAAATATTTCACATCAATATCATATAAAAAAATCACTCATACATTTATAGCTGGCGAAAAAAGACAAGTTATATTTTGCGATAGGATTGCAAATCGTGATTTTGCCACCTCGCATGCAATGACGCGGGAAAGAATTATTGCGAAACGATAAGGGACAAAAAAAACTTGGATGCTTTCCCATTTCATACAACTGCACGATGATGTAAGTCTTTAAAACGATGCAATGATGATCATGTTGAAAATTATTTTGTAACCGCAAGACACGCTGTCACTAATAATCATTGGTCATCATTTCAGAGAGGATAGTGAACCGAAATAATTAACACTAAACTAATTATCAAGTTTTACAAAAGCGTTCTTGCCAAGCGTTCTGTTCCAAAGTTATTTCCTTCTTACTGCTATCTTCTAAATATTTTAGCTATAATTTAAGCTTTTTTGTATTTTTCTTTCTAAAAATCATCCGGAAATTCTCCTAAACTTTTTGGGTAGCCCCAAAAAAATTTCCCGCTAAAAAGAAAAATCTTCAAATTTTTGGTAAAAATTTTATTAAATTGGCAGTACTCTATATGAAAATGATTAAATATATTATATTGTATTTTAAACACGTATATTTTAAACACGTATAATATTGATCGTGCATTCCATTGAGAAAAAGGGGCTTAAGATGCTGTGTCGAAAATTACGTCAGATTCATTCGTAATCGAGTCCGACAAGGCAGATCGCGAACTTACGAGGACGCGAATGCGAGAGACGTAAACAGCCTCCAGCAGACGGGATATGTTTCAGAGCCAAAATATCTCTTCCTCCGCACCTACCTAAGACCGACCGACTAAAGACGGATAGACGTGTTTTCGTCGGAGAAATCGAATAAGCAAAATAAACGGGACCGAATTCATTCAGGAAAAACGTGGCGTCGCGCGTCGCCGACATCACCATCGTACTTCATGCTGGAATCATTTTCATTCCTCATACTCTTCCTTCCTCTCTCGCACTTCTTCTCTCCCAGCCGAAAACTTAGCACTCTCGTTTTAAGTGTATACATTTACTCAGTAACAAATAGAATTGCTCACTATCAGTCAAAACTGCGTGCATTTCGAGATTACAGATATGTATTACAATAAAGTATTGAAATATGATTATAAATAATGAACATTATTTAAAATTTAAATACAGAATTAGCAACAAGAATTATGATTATCTATAAATTATAGATCTTTACTTATATAATGTATAAATGTGTACGTCTTATGCGTTTATTTTTTATTATTTTGTTTTTTTCTGATTTCACGTAATCATAGTTATTTTAATAGACATTATAACAATAGTCATACTGATGTTTCACTATTTGCGTATTCACATTCTCATTTTTAATATGTAACCTTATAAAACTTGTTCATAAGTAAAAAATTTAATTTAATTTAATTAACTAAATATAAATATATATATTTATATAGACATTCTATAATTTATAAATTATTAAAAATACGTGTATATTAAATTTGTATGGTAAAACTTAAAAAAATATGGTAATTGCGATATTGCGATATAATTATAGTATTATAGCTTTTTTTTTAACATAGTACATATGAAATACAAGTACATATGAAATATTAACATAATAAATTTCAAAATTACTGTGAAGATTGATAAGACGTTTTCTCTCTAAAATATAATACTTTTGTAATACAAATAGTATGTGCTGTAATAATATCTTTTAAAAATGAAGTGATTATGGATACAGTTTGGCAATTTTATCGAAAATCGAGTATCTTTTATGAGTGCTTTTACGAGAGGACAGAAAATAATAATTAAAAAGATTTATTTATTGCCAATTTATATTCATTTATTCGACCAGAAATACCATTTAAATGTAGCTACAGCTAATGGAAGTGTTTAAACTCTTTCACAGTTTGTTAAGCTCTTTTTTGCACTACAAAAATCACAATTTTATGAGAATATGAGAATACCACTAGTTTACTTTCCACAGTTAAAGGGTTTAATTACATGTGTTTTCGACGCGAAATACGGGATTTGGATAAAGATTAATTTTGATTGTAATTATGTATGAAAAGGAAATAAAGCTAATAGCAGTAACATATTAATTGTGCTACATAACGAACGACATTGATAACTATATTACTAATAATATTTGCAGAAATGTAAACAACGTCTGTTAATAGTTACAATATAGAAATATTAGACGGAAAAACGATAATAGAATTGTAATACTTGTTCGATATAGCATATAATATATACTAGAAGTTGAGCATAGAGATATATGCGTTTTCAAGAGAATTAGCAAATTGTAATTATGGAATTATTGCAAAAAAATTTCTATCTAAAAAAATGTTAAAGATAAATGCAATAATGCTGTAAATGTATATAAAAAAGCGTTAATACATAATACTATAATATAAATTTAAAAAAAGTTAATTAAAAAAACGGTAATATTATAAATTAAAAAAGCGTTAACGAAAGATTACAGAATTAAAAGGTAAAAAGATTTTTCATTGTACGCTCATTAAAATCCAATTTCAAGATGTTTAGCGTTAGTTTAGCTTTGTACCGTCAATCCTTCGATCGCGATAAAATTTATATCTTTGGAAATTTAATTTTCCACCCCGATAAGCACTCCTATGGAAGTCCTCTAGATCCATCCGTAGGCATGGGGAATGGGCTCACCGCCCTTTTCCTCCCGACCCGAATTAAAATAGCCGACGAGTGCAGCGATCACGGGTGACCTACCCCGTGGTGCACCTGCGACTCGTCTGGCGGTGCCATCGCCGTCATATTTTATGCCGAAGTCATTTCCATCGCCGCGGAAAAGTTCCATCCGCCGCGTCAGTTTCCCGCGCCTTTTGCAATAACTTTTAGAGAAACTCGGAATTAATATATTTTTTTCAGGAAGACCGCTGGTACTTTCTCAACCACGATCGCTCCCCCCTCCCCCCTCTCTCTCCCTCCCCCCTCTCCCTCTTTCGGTGTAGATATTGAACGCATAAATTATACGATTTCACCGAACGCGATCAAAGTATTTTCTTCTTTTTTCGTTTGTTCTTTTTTCTTTTAAATTTTTTATTTTCCTCTGCCTCACGTAAATTCTCTTTTGTCATGTAATTTTTTTGTTATATTAAGTACTTTGTATGCGATTATTATGCTATTCTTTCTTATCAATCGACAATGCCCTTTATCTTTCAGTTCATCTTTATACTTAATAATTTAATGATCCATAAGGTTTCTCTTATGAATCACGATCTACTTGCTGTATAATATATTTGTGTGTCTAAGAAAATTATATATACTTCAAAATCAATTTTTTTAATTTTATTATTTATATTGTTGCATATTCTAATAAAAATTATTTTCAAAATTATTAAAATTATTAAAAATAATTGTATTGTTATCATATACCAATGAGGTTAACAATTAGCAAATTGTATAATTCAAATGGGTTTATTATATTAATAGCTATTGATATTAATTAATTAATTTGTTATTAATTGCTATTATAAATTTATCATGAAAGATATATTGTAAAAGAGTTACATTTATTTTATGCTTACCATTGCAAGGTTCGGAATTAGTGTAACATTATCATTCTCATTTTTTATTGCTACTATTTTCTTCTTTTCTTTTTCTTCTTATTTACGATAGCAGTCTTGTTCTTTGGTCACGATGCCGTCCACTGTGATATCATCCTAAGACATTCCAACCTTGCGACGTTCCAAACTTCACAAAATTAGTAGGTAGTTGTGATTTAGTTTCGGTTCGATTACCTGCCTTCTCCTGCTCGAAACCCCCTTGTTTCAATCTCCCCTGGGGTCTGTCGACTAATCCTTTCATAGGTAGATACTATCCTCCGAGAATTTCAATTTTCATCACGGCTGCGAGATTTCGTTTAACCCCTTAGCCTTTCCAAGATAAGCCATTTTACATATACAAATTTAACAATGTATACAGAAAGGACGATTTTGCTAAAGTATCTAAAAATTTAGTTAGATCTGAAAGTAATTTTTTTACATCGTAAAAATAATTGTAGAATGTTGAAATGTTGATAACAATGCTGCATAAAATTTTAACATTCTAATTACTTGAGCATTTTACATAATTACTTTGATATAACAAAATTATTTTCTGTATCTAGTTAATTTTTAGAGACTTGAGCAGAATCTGCAAATCTGCAAATATCTTTTTTTCTCAACAGAAAAGAATAGTCTTTATTTGGTGCGCAAAAAATAAGAATAAATATTGAATTAAATTTACAATTTATTTGTCAATATTTATATACTTTTTGTAAATTTCTTGTTATAAGAAATGTTACTGTATTAAAGTAATAATGATGCTATTAAATTTGTAATTACAAATGATATCGAATCATTTTCAATCATTTTCAATCATTTTCAATTCCCTATTCTAGGTCGTCATTGCTTTTATTCTATGTCGTTAATTTAACTAAAACAATAGAATTAACTGTACTAAATTTAATTCAAATTTAATTTGTTGTTTACTAAGTGCATAATAATATGGATACTATTTACTTTGAAACTAAAATTACAGAAATAGATTGATTAAATGTAATTACTTTTTTAATTATATATTTTAAAATGTATTAAAATAATATATTTTGACATAAATAGAAGTTAATAACAAAATATTATTTAACTCAATTAGTTTAAATTTGATATTTCACAATGTAAGAAAGAAATTAGTTGAAATTGCATTGGAACGCATTTAAGGTGTAAATCAAACATAAATACATAAGAAAGGCGCGTCTAACATTTGTTTCTTCAACTCTTTACGGTGACTTTAGTTTGTTAGTATTTACAAGAATATACTATACGGAACATCTCGCGAGAGAATTGGAAATGCCTGTCGAAGAACAACGTCACGAAGTGACAGCTTTAGCTTCGGCAACGAGATTGGGGAAAAATACGAGGAAAAGCGCTCCAGTAAGGAGAAACGAAATTAGAAGGACGCGGAAGCACTTTGAGAAGTTCTTCTCTTAATCCGGATCTAACTTCCGGTATTCGGTACTCACGGCAAATTCCAATTTTCGTCAGACACTTTGCCGATGAAGTTTCGCGAAACGACAGCATAGCTAGGAAGAAAACTCTCCCGCGTGCAAGAGATTTCGATTTTTCTCTCGTGAATTCCCTTTGATTTTAATCTCGTCGTGTAAAAGAAGAAATAAAGCAAAAAGGATGAAAAAAAAGCGAGAACGTGCAATGTATCGAAGTATGACGGTATCGGGAGCACCAGCTCTTTCGCTGGGTGCGCCAATTCCGATGGAGGTGCCCGGAAATTGCGTCATGGTAGCGACCAACATTTCCTCATGGTTCCTGCATATTAGAACGCGTCTATTCTCCCTCCCCGTAATACCGTTTTGTCACCCACGAATGGACATCGCCAATTTGAACCGGCCCTGCGTTCTTTCTTCTCAATTCATCGAATCGACCGAATTCGTCGAATATAAACGCAGAAAGTCGAAGGCTTTTCCTGAAAACTTACATAATAATATGATGATGAGCGCGTCTATTGAATTTTAAGATAATTTACTTTTAAAATTCATGATTCTCTTTGCAGTCTTTCATTACGTGTCTTTACAATTGTGCTTCGAATTAGAATTCTGTTAACATAATGTCTGCTCGAAATTATATAACATTTTAGTCGAAGTTTAATAAAACTATGGAGAACGTTGCATCATATTTGCATTTAACATATCCTGCATGCACAGAAAGAAAAGTTTTGTTAAAATATATGGAAATTTATGTCAAATAAAAATCTGAAAATAATTATGTTGAACCATTTAAATAATTTAAATAATTATTAAACACTTAGTTGCTTGAATAAACTAATAGCAAAACTTTTTGCAGTATTATCATCATGTTTGAATATCCTTCATTACGATTAGATCATTCGTGTCTAATATGCAATTTTTTTTTATAAATACTAATAACTAGAAATTAGTTATAACATTTATATACAATTTTTTTATTCACAAATACAAATATCTTAAGCTATATGTAAAAATTACTTAATAATTTTTGTATGCTTATAAAAATGAAAATTAATTAGAGACATGAACGATCCATGATGTAAAGTGTAGTAAAAGTGTCTAAAAAAAAATCATCGTATGTAAGGAATAATTATATTGATGATCTAATATAATTATTTTTGGATCTGATCTAATTTTTATATAACGTAGATGAATCAACTTTAATGTATACCATCTTAATTTTAAAGGGATAAAATTAAGAAAACTTTTTGACTTCCATCATACTTCAATAAAACTGTTCTTTCCATGTAAATGCGAATATAAATTGTTGTCTATTACAGGATGGGAAGATAAATCGAAAACAAGTATAGAATGCAAATTTTTATTTTTTTTTTTCGACGAAGAAAAGGGCTTACTGTCGTCGAATATTAGAAGCTAATTTATTTCATGCATGATTGACAGATAGAAGGGTGTGGCGCAAAAATTGGTGCTTTGTTTATTACGCCGAGTTTGATCGAATCGCATGACGCACGAATGACTGATAGAAAATCAAAATACTTCGGAACCATCGGTTGAAAAGGGAGGAGTGCCAGCGTTGGGAAGGCAAACGAAAGGGAAGATAAATGGAATTCCGCCGGAATTCCGCGAGACTGCCGCGGATAAATGTTTTAGGGACTAAAGGCCCTTGTGGTTTCTCAGTAATCTGTCGGTGAATACTCACGAGAAGACTCTGACGAAAAAATTGCAACTTCCGATTTTATCTTACTCTTAAATGAACGATGAGTAAACCATTATCTCATTGAGATCGAAAGTACAATTGGTTGAAAAAAAAATCGCTCTGGTTATATATAGCACAATTATTGTGCGATATTTTAATTATATTTTTTTATCTCTTCAAAAAAGGACAAAATATTTTCATTTTTAAAGCATTATTGTGAATGATGAAACTTAGTGAATAGATGACTTTATGGACAAGCTAATAAATCACAGTAAGTTATGAGGAAACAAAATATAATGTTACAAACATACAATAAGATAATACAAGGAGTAATTAATCAGAAGGCAAATGCGACTAAAGAATCAAGAGAAGAGTAGTTTCTTATCTATCGAGGGATTGAAAAAAGATGTTCTTCTAATTATGATTAATTGACATCCAACATAAGCAATACAAGCTTATCTATGATTCTAATACACGTATTATGTACTGAAAATGTACTAAAACGTGTATTTATTTTTAAAATTATTTTTTTTCTTTTTCTTCTATTTCCATAATACTCAAGATATCTTGAGACATAACTTGAGAGACATAACAATAGCCTTATTAATATCTCACATTCACATATTGTTTTTTTTCATATAACCTTCATGTAAAGCTTGTTTGTACGCAATAAATTAAATTAAATTAAATAACCATTAAATTAAGTCAAGTAATGTTTTGAAATAGATTTTAGATAAAAAAGGAAAACAGCTTATATACAAATAAGATTTATTTGATTTTTTCTTTTTAGATTTCTATTCTGCGTTTCTCTCATGTTATTCTCGTTATATTCTAATCTACCTTCTAAATCCCTTTCCTTTTTGAATTACTAAGATTTTTTTTAATTAGTAATATATTAGAGAACGTACTTAACCTATGATATAACATTCTTGTGGGCTATTAATCCACTGAAAATTCCCTTCCCCTTCCTTTCTGAGTCGGACGCAAAACAATTCCGCGTTTCGACAATGATAAACCGAGCGGAATTATTTCCCGCCGCGGCTCAGTCGACTCACTAACTATGGCCGCTCTTGAGATCATCCTCTCTTTCCCCCCCCTCTCTCTCTCTCTCTCTCTCTTTCTCTTCCTGCGTTTGACTTTAAAATCCTCTCGATATCACTCGCGATGGACGGATGAAGGAGTCGCAGCTGCAAGAATTCACGACGGTGGCGGCGGCAAGAAATACCGAAATAATCGCGAGTCCACGCTATATTTAGCGAAGCGTTGCGTGCGTGCGGAACGATTTCGCGTGCGATCTCGCGCGTTTCGCTCATCCCAACGAGCTTCCACCACGATCGAAGAATTACACGATTTCGATCATCGACGATCCGGCAACGACGGAAGAACCAAACTACTTCTCTCTCCCTCCTTAAGTCGACCACTCTTGCAGTTCTCTCATTGTTATTTTGCACACGCTCGTGTCAATTATATTTAGCGTGTCGCCGCGTGATCTCACTGACTCACTGCACGCCGCGGATTCAACACGCGGGAGACGGCGCGAGTCTCATCGGACGTTTGCAGCCGTGCATCGAGAGGAACAGAAGCACGCGTGTGTCGTTGGAGCTCGTGGCATCGGATTCTCGGTAGCTCCGCCGACCGCGATGATGCCACGGCCGTCGCTGACTCACTAAATGCTCGATATATGCGTGCGCAAATCGCGCGTGCGAGGCACGAAGCGAGCCCGACTCGCATGCAAACGCGACGCGAGTAGTTTTAGATCTGGGATTTTGTTTCAAGTCTCTGTGCGAAACTGCACCTGATTTATTCAATCATCTATCAAAGTTAATCCGCTATGTGTTTAATCTGCTGAATTAAAAAGTATTGTGAAAAAGAAAATTGAAAGAAAAAATTCAATGCTGAGTTTCAATCTGAGCTTCTGTTAGAAACAGACGTTAATGCTAAATTCACGAAGAGATCGGTAACAGAAAGAGAACGCGTAAATTTTTTATACGTCTCCAAATGCAACGTTTGTATAGTATATGTACACATACAGAGTGTCCCAAACTTTTTGACATACCGCTTGCAGGTAAAGCGGATTAAACCGAATCAAAGTTCTCTATACCATTTTGCAGTTTTCGCAATTTTTTTATATATACAGTTATCCAATGAATAGAATGTCCAAACGCAGTTTAGCCCGGTTTACCAGCCTCGACAAGCGGTGTGTCAAAAAGTTTGAGACACCCTATATGTAGGGAATTTCTTTCGATATGGTGTTTTGTATTCAAATCATCTCCGTTTATAATCTCCGATCTACAGAATGATGTTGAGTCTCTCTATTCCCGATAGGATATGATAATAAATGACGATTTGAAGTCATAATGATCAGCCGCGAACTGGTGTGTCGGCGTAACAGTATTGAATGGTACATCGGGAGTGTCTAACGACGGTTCATTGATGTCAATAAAGGAATAGAGACGTCGACGAGTATTCTCTTTTGTCCGTCGCCAACGAGCGACGGGAAATTAATCGCGGTAATAATATCACGCGTCGCGATATACGTCGCCTAAGTGAGTATTTATGCGGGCCCGAGTCGACGATTGCGACGAATTCCGTCTTTGAGTGCGCACGAAATACGACAGAATGATATTAAACCGGAGACTGACAGGAGAACGCAATAAGCAGGGCGTCGCTCGCTCGCTCGTTCGCTTATTTCTATTTATTACATTGCGCAAGGCTGCCACTGTAATTGCGATAATTATCAGCGGCCTTAAATCAACGTCGTGCCTTTCATTCACGTACGAAATTCTATACGAAATTTAACGCAATTTTTGAATGAAGAACAATAAATTCTAGCGGCGTCATAATTAAACAGAAAAAGCCGATCCTCTTATAAAAAGGTATTGAGTCTCACTCCAGTAGACATAAAAGGGAAACTTTAAAGATGTAACTTTCCTAACCAATATTTCGTAATTAGGATACAATTTGGTACCTGTTATATATATATATTGTGATAAATATCAGTTGATTTTAATATACATATATTGAATATTTGTATAATCTTCTATAGGTACAAAAAATAATACAGCCCTTGCAATGAAACTTGTCTTTACTATCGTACTTATTAATTAATTTGTCAAACTAACTTATTGTTAAACTACTATCTAAACCAAAAATAAACAATCTTTTTGTCTGGTGTGCTATTATAAAGGTTCAACTTCATAAAGATTCATTTGGTGTGCCATCTATTGCAGAATTAATTAAAAAAAAGACTAATATATTATTTATACTTTCTTCTCTTGCATTGAAAGCAAAACAAAATTTAACAAATTAATTTCTTTTACTGTATTTTATTTTACATTTATTTTAAAATAAACAGCACGAAGCAACTGAAGAGCGCAAGTATAAAAATAATATTAGAGTACGTGTTATACTGTGTCGTTTTTTGTTTTATTAAATTTTTTTCTGATAGCACGTACTTCTTTAGACGTGCTATTACGAATGTCTTCTACT
>Ga0157364_1000519_pt1 | contig 26973 bp, 25 predicted proteins | sample AttsexASBM2_FD_111476 | JGI IMG/M metagenome (GOLD analysis project Ga0157364, IMG submission 111476) | Fungus gardens microbial communities from leaf cutter ant in Ribeirão Preto, State of São Paulo, Brazil - Atta sexdens ASBM2 | ecosystem: Host-associated > Fungi > Mycelium > Unclassified ... | reverse complement strand
TTTTGGATGATAAAGAGGCACGTGACACTGCAGTCACATGAAAGGTCACATAGTGTGATGTCATAAGCCTAGAACATAGTGGAAAGATCTGGAAGATGATGTCAGGGCACATGTATACAACATGATGGCCTTGAGTAAGAAATAAGACGGATATGAGATTGTAGCATAGACCATATGTACTTTGTATATATAGGACTCTAATTTAGCAGAGACTCCTTGTCGAGTTCTCTTGTAAACTTCCCACTTGATATTTAACCTAAGAGATTTACCACTTGTGTAATCATTTGTCTTTGTGATAAGTAGTTGCCACAACAACTAGCTTTGGTTCTTTTACTCTTTGTCTCTTCATTAGTTTTCTATATCTCACTACTCTGCTTATGTTTACCACTAGATAAATTCTCATAGAGACTAGCAGTTTCAACTTTACTACATTCTTCAATATCACTTCTTTAACCACATATAGTCTCACATATCTTTCTGTCAACTTTTTTACTAGTCTTTCTTTGAACACTAAGTCTTTGGTGCTTAGTACTACTTTATTGCCTTTTTCTCATTCTTCTATTTCTTTTTGTTCTCTATTTGCTTGTCTTCTCATTTTTTCTTGTGTTTTTCTTAATGTTACTCCAGTTTTCTTTTAAACTTTTCTCATATTCTCTACAAATTTTGTTACTTTCTCCACTTTTTCTTTTCTCCTAATGTCTGCTCTTATTCTTAGCTCTTTACCATAATTTTCTATGAACATTAATATCTTTGTTGCCAAATGTACTTTGTTATTCACTGCAAATTCTGTTGTTGCTAGCTACTCTGGCCAATTCCTCTACCCATATTCTATAAAGAACCTCAAGTATTTTTCCAACTCTTGGTTCATCCATTCTGTTTGTTTATCTGTTTGTGTATGGAATGATATTGACAATCTTGTTTCTATTTCTAACATTCTATTCAATTCTTTTGTCAACTTTGCTACAAATTGTAGTCCTCTATTACTTATTACACTTTCTAGTAATCTATACAACTTTTACACATTATCTCTAAACAGTCTTAGCAAGATACCTTCTACCAATGCCCCTTTTGTAGTTGTTACAAAGTATGTTATTTTTGACAATCTATCACATACTACTAGTATTATATCCTTTCATCCTTTCCTGCTACTAGTAGTAACTTAGTGATCAAGTCAACCATTAAGTGTGTTCATGTATTTTCTGGTATCTTATTTGTCACCAACTTCCCTGCTGGTATGTTTGTTCTATTCTTTATTCTCTAATATAAATCACAAACCTTTATATATTCTCCCATATTCCTTATTACTCCTGGCTACTAGTAATTTCTTGTTACTAACTCCACTGTCTTTTATCTACCTTTATGATTAGCTACTGGTATATTATAGTATAACTAGATAACTTCTATCCTTGACTCCTTATTCTTATCATATGCCAAGTTTACCTGTTCAGAAAATACATCTCTATGATGATACTGCTTTATTAACATCTACTATACAAGCCTGCCTTTCTTGCAATATGTTCATGTAGTGATGATGCAACTATCTAGGTATTTTGTCTTCCATGATGGAGATACTTTTATTCAACTCAGTTTTCCATGGCAGAGTCATATTCCTATCAGTGTTCCACCACTCAAACCTCTACTCAGAGCAATAAAGGCTATATTACTAAAACCCTGAGCATTTCCTATATTATATACTTATATATAAGACTAGTAGTTATACTATAATTTGCTAGTCTGATAATTGACTAAAGTTGATGCTAAATCTCTGGTATTAATGGCAATGCACTTTACTCCTCTCTTTCTAACTTCTTACAAGGCCATCCTCTGAAATTGTGATCATGCAGCTCATAGAAAGTACAGCACATAAGTTGAGGCCAAGGTTATTCTGACAAGTCCACATCATCAAGCTTATTGCACAGAGTTTCCACATGTTATGCATGTCTGAACCAACTTTGTAGACTTTTACCTTTAAGTGTGAATTGTACCTAATAATCCTTTAGCACATATATCTTTTCTTCTTTTAACATCAACTTCCCTTCTATTTCCTACTTGTCTCCTCTCAATGTCTTAGCTTCTACTTTTTTCATTTTCTCTACAACTTTTACTATTTTCTCATCTTGCTTTCTTTATTTTTCCTACTAATCTTGTTTCTAGTTCTTCTATCACTACTTCTATTATTCCTCTTACCCACTCTTCCTTTATCAACTTCTGCTTTCAAATCCAGCCTCCTACTTAATCCATCTGCTTTTCTCATCCTAAATCCTAGCATATGATTTAAAGTAGAATCAAATCTTGACAAATATAAGGCCCATCTAGCCTGTCTCTAATTCAATTTCTATACCTTCATAGAATACTTCAAATTTTTATAGTCTGTCCAGATTTCAAACTTGGTTTTAGCATCTTCTAACAAATACCTCCATGTTTCTAACCCTCTAATCACTACTAACATTTCTTTATCATGAATTTCATAATTATACTCTATTTCATTTAACAATTTAGAAAAATAGGATACTGGCCTTCATTTTTTATCTTTGCATTCCATAAACAACACCTCTCTTATTACATAATCTGATGCATCTATCTTTATTCTTATTTTTTTGTTCAGATTTGAAGTTACTAAGATTGGTTCTGTAGTGAGCCTTTTCTTCAACATCTTGAATGACTTTTTCTGTCTTATTTCCCATTCCCACTTTTGTTTCTTTTTTGTCAAGTTCCAAAAACTTCTGTATTATTTAACTTATTTAGGAACTGGCTAGTTTAATATTGCTTTTACTTTCTTCTCCTCTATTTTTATTTCCTCTAGTTCTATCATTACTCCTAAGAAATTGACTTCACTCACTTTTCATCTATACTTCTCTGGTTTTACATATAAATTATCTTCTTCTAACCTTTTTAATTAAACTCTCTTACTTCCTCTCTCTCTTTTCTGGACAAGAGATAAATTTTCCCTTTCCTAGGCATAAATCTCTTCTTCAACTCTATTGCATAGTTTTACATCTTTCTTATTGGTATCTTCTCACTTGCTTTCTTTTCAAAGACTTTAATCCATTTATGGAATTGTTCTGAAACCAACTTCTTCACTTTCTTCTCTGATCTTGCTACTTCTTTATCCTACTTCTCTACTACTTTCCTCATTTCCATTATCTTCTATTTTTTAATTTCTTCATCTTTTCTTCTTTTTCCTTTATTTCTTATTTCATTTCATCCTCTTTCTTCATTTCTTCTTCTTTCTGCTTCTGCTATTCTGGTTTTCCTTGCTTGGGTCTCCACTGTTTTTTACATTCTTCAGGACACCTTGTCATCTTCATTTCTCCTATTTTTGAGTCAATCTTAGGATTGTGGCATGCTAGCTATGGTATTTCCAAAATTACTTTCTACTTATGTCTTTTTATCACATTAATCTCTGTTCTCTCTCTATACCTTTAGTAATAAATATTAATCTCCACTGTATATTCTATTAGTCTCTTTTTATTCAATATTCTATTCACATTTCTTACATATATTGGTCTTTGAATATTTTTTAACTTAAAACTCATCTTTCTTGCAAACTCTGAACTCATTATCAACCATGTTATCCCACTATCCAACAACACTTCTACCATTACTCCTTTCTGCATATTTATCTTCTCTAACCCAATTTTCACAATCCTTTTCTCAGCAATTCTTCTTTTTCCTTTCTTCTTACTTTTACTGGTTCTTTCTTTTTTTCTTTCCTTTTTTTCTTTTTCTTTTTCTCTTTCAAAATTATCCTTCTATCTTTCTTACTTTATATGTTTCTAGATTTGGAATATCAGCTTGTATTATACAAGTAGCTAGTACATGAAACTTATTGTAAGAGTCTAGTCAAGAACTACTTCAAGAACTACTAAACTCTCTTTTTCTTTTAAATTGTTCATAATATTTAGATTGTTCTTATATCTAATCTTCTTCTCTTGGCCCACTATACCCTAATTTCTACAATTTCTTACAAGATAGCCAAAATTTCTACAGCTATAGTAATTCCTCCTCCTATCTATATCTATTATATAGAAATTTCTTCTCATTTCTTCTTCTCTCTCTTTTTATTCTTACAGTGAGTTCCTGTCCACCACTGTATTTGTTCTTTCTATCTCTTCCATTAGAGCAGGTCTTGTTGGTACCTGCTGTATTTCTTGCTTTCTAGGCCATACCTGAGGTGAAAGTAACTATAGTCTGAATTCTTCTTGACTACTTCCTATGTCTGTCTGTTATAAGAGGAACTCTTGAAGGTTTATTCTAAGGTAATGCTTATGTAATACAATCAGAGGTGATTTTATCTATATCTCTTTATCTATTACTATATGCTTATTTACCTCTTTCTCCTTTGTCAATTATCATGCTGAGATCTTATTGGATGATCATATCTAATAGTCTGTATTGTAAATACTGTACTATGTGTCAGACTACCTTCTATAGTATATATAAAAGCTTGTATGAGTAGATCTACTCTTACCTGAATATTAGCCTAGCTTTCAGAACACTTACCTAGCTTAATAAGTGAAATTCACTCATATCTGTCTCTACTCCTGACTTTCACTTTCACTTTTTCCTCTCAAAATTTCCTTGTCCCTTCTACTCTCTCTCTAATATCTATCTAAGTTAGTGGCATGTTCATATCACTGATCAATAATTCTTAGAGATCTTTTTGCTTCTATGAGTTTCTTTCTAATCACTTTATTTATTTCTCTCTTAAATTCTTCTATTAATGGTTGCCTCTCATACCCACTTTCTCTCACTGCTCTTCTGAACTCTTGTATAAACTCTTTTATTGTCTTACTCTCTTGCTCTACTTTCTTCAATTTTGCCATTTTCATTGTCTTATTATCTCTCCTATCAAATTCTTCTTTTAAGTCTAATAAAAACTCCCCTACCATTGTATAACTCAAACTTCTACTTTCTAAGTTCTCCATAACATTCTTTTTTTACATATCTACTGACCTTCTCTGTATATATAACAAGTTCCACTGTATCTGTTCTTTTACTGTCATATCCCTCATTTTCATTCTAATATAAAGTCTACATGCTATCAAAAATCCTGAAACCTTGTTTACTGCACCATCAAATATTTGTAGTTTGACCATTTCTACATTTAATCCTGTATTGGATTGGGAAATCACTACCTTAGCTCCTTCTTCTTCTTCTTTTCCTGCTAATAATGCTTATAAAGCCATTATTTGTTTTTACTGCTACCTTATCTGAAGCAACAGCTAGTTGAGAGGGTGTTGACTCATAATGTTATAGTATGGGAGTAAGTCAGTGGGTGATGATGATTGTGGTAGTGGCATTAGGAGTGAAAATATATAAAGTGGTAATAGAAAGGTGCTGGTACTGGCTTCACTTTCAGACTTATATTCTAAATTTGAAATAATCTCTATATATGTTAGTAGGCCCTCTTCTTGTTTTACTTCACACTTTCTACTGACTGTCTCAACTACTAACTACTACCTTAATGGAAATGTAGACAATTTTAGTCTAAAAAGACTATTCTACTCTAAACAAGGTTTTAAGAATACTTGTTGTTCTTTTACATATACTAGTTATTAAGCACCAGTATGCTTTAATGCAAAATAAATAGTCAAGCTTTTCCTGTCTGACTAATATATCTCTTATGTCTAGAGTCTGGCAATTATTCTTGACTCAAGATAGTGTTGCCTTCAGTCAAGAATAATAAGAGAATAAGAGATAGAGAGAGTTCTGTGTTAAGCAATCTCAGAAAAAGATATTGAGTTCTAATATTATAACTTAAGCACTTGAGTAAAGATAAAAGATAACTTTTATATTGAGTAATACAAAAGAACTTGATAGAGTTTCTAGTATAAGATAGTCTACTTTATATACTACACTACAACTAACCTATTCTAGAGTCCATATATACTCTATAAGGTCAATATACTATTGCTATACTATATAACATTATCTGTTTCAGAACCTTTTATATCTTTTTTTTGTATCACATGATTGTGTGACATATGTGATTATCACATTAACAGAAATCAAGCAGAAAAGAGATTATGCTAGAATACAACAAGAACTATGCAATACTAGCTCTTAACTACACACTAAAGAATTCAAGGAGAATACTATCAGTATCAGGAATTGATAGAAAATATAGAAATGATAATATAAAAGAAGATTAAAACTCATAAAACCCTTAAAAGGATTCTTGTGAATGTAAAAGAATAAAGTTAGGAAGGATATTAAAAGAAATATACAAGTAATATCTACCCATGAATGCTTTCCCTTGCTAATACACTTATAAACAGTGAACCTTACACTGTGTAACAAGTTCCTTTAGAAAATCTAGTGAATATATTGCAAAGCTCCTTAAGAGCCTCTAACAACACTATCTATCCTAGGTGATATATCTCAAAGACATCTCTTAAGTCAAATCTTATGACTGAAGATACCAACTGATACTTACCTCACCAGTCTTTTCCAGACTACTGGAACTCTCTGAAACTCATTCAAAAGTAATATCAAATACTAATAACACTTACTTCATAAAATAGAGATTTAATTGCTCTCAAGTAGAAGTATTTGGATGGAGATCCTCCTTCTTACTTCTCTCTACTTATAGCTTATATATTAGTCTAAAAATACAAAGAATGAAACTAGAGAATGAAGGCTGAAACTATAATAAAGCTCTCTAAGGTTTTATGAGCACATAGCTGTTTCTTTATCTACAACCTGACATCAATCTGATGATTGATTCTTACTTGTGAGAGCTTATTTCATTCTTCTTTTACTATTTCCATGGCTGTTCCTTCTTACTTCTCCATTCTAGACTTTGTCAGCTTCCAATCTAGTGTGTTTCTGCCTTATTCAACTACCCAAACATTTGTAACTCAGTAAAACTCTCTTGTGAGTACATGTACTTTGTAGCTAATCATTTACAAGTAGTATTTTTTATTTCTAAAGATTCTTTCTACTCAAGATCTGGTTTGATTAATGGCTACCATACCACACCATGATTGCTATTTGTTTGAGAGGATCTGAGATGTTATTTAGAAGTATAAGATCTTCTTGCTGATCTTCTTGCTAATGCTTTCAAAGAGATCTTATATGCTTAAAAACCTTAGAAGATTACTTAAGTATTTTCCAGTGTAACAATGTGTAATATTATATTGTACTCTTCATCTAAGTCCAAAATAAAGAAAAGTGAAAATTAAAACTAAAATAAAGTAAAAGAAAAAAACAGAAAATAAAAATGAAAGAGAAAGAAAAAAAAATCAAAGCCAAGTCCACTATTCACAATTCTGACAAGTAGCTAAGCTACAAATATTCAATGGGGAAGCAGGAAATATTTCAGAGTTTTTAACAGTATGCAGGTTATACATTAAGATGAGAATGAGAGAAGCCTCAGTAGAAAAACAGATGTAATGGGTTTTGTCTTATATACAGAGAGAATTGGCAAATATCTGGAAGAAAATTGTAATAGAGAATTTGGAGAGTGGAAATGTGAGTTACACAACTGTAGGAGAATTTTTATTAGATTCAAAGAAAGAGTTTGGTAGAGGAAACAATAAGATAATAAAGGTAACAGATTTGAAGAAGATAGAACAAGAGAGTAGGACAATAGAAGAGATTGTACAAAAGTTTAGGAAAGTAGCAAAAGAAAGCAGGTATGAGAGAAGACTTTTGGTAGAGGAATTTAAAAGAGAGATGAACAGTATGATTAGGAGAAAGCTCATAGAGCATTGAACAGTGGTATGAAAGAGTAACAAATCTAAATAGGCATTAAAGGGAGAGCAGAAGAGAAGAAAAAAGGTTAAGAGAAAGAAGAGAAAGAAGAGCTCAGATACCAAGGCAGAATACAGTGAAAAATGTCACAGGAGTATAATAGTAACAAATGCCATAGTCTCAAATTTAGCTAAGAAGGTAGGAAATTTCTCAACAGCAGATGCTGGCAGAGTCTGCACTAATAGAGAGAGTAAAGAAAACAAATATAGCTATGGTGAATCTGCAACAGCAGCAGATAGAGTTTATATCTAGGTAAGATCTATACACCATAGATGTAGACAAAGAAAGGAATTATTATAGTTGTGGTGAATTTGAACATTTGGCTAAGAATTGCAAAAATCAGAGAATTATTAGATAAGGAAAGAGATTGGAATATAATAACAATGTGAACAATGTAGCTAATTTAAATAAGGAAGAGAGTCTGGTAGTCCTTAACTAGATTCTAGTAGTTACAATAGATTTGCAATGCTCTCTAGAGTAATAGATAATACATTCCAATATAACTTGGACAATGGAGATATATTAAGAGAAGTCACAGTGAAAATAGAACTAGAAAGAATTAAGACATAAGAAGAAGTGATAGTGGAGCAATAGAGTTAGTCATGAGTTCAAAGTTTTCTAGAAAACAGGAGTTTAAGTTAAAGAAAATTAAAAGACCTATATATGTGAGGAATATAAATGGTTTTTTTAATAAAAAAGAACCTATTGAGTATATGGTGAAGATGAATATTTATTACTAGAAATATAAGAAAAGAACAGAGATTAATATGATTGGGGAATAGAAGTAAAGTGTAATTTTGGAAATACCATGGGTTGCTCTCTATTACAAAATGAACTAGTTACTTATTTGTGATATCTGAATCTTGAGTGTACTCTCAGAGATTTAGAAGTGATTCAGAAATTCAATAATGATAATAATTATGATTAAGATCAATACAGATGTCAATGATGAAAAAATGAATACTAATGAAAACTGATAATAAATAATGTTATTAAGTCTAAAGTCTAATCCTTAGATATAAAGGTATATATATATAAAAGTAATAGTCTGTGCACAAGCTGTTTTCATCACATGATCAAAACTTGTACCTGGGGCTGTACCTGTCATAGCAAATATCAGGCTAATTTTAAAAAGTAACTAATTATCTCATTATATTGATATACTTGTATCTCTATCAATACTTATTACTTTGGGATATACTATATATTATCAAATGATGAGCACTTTCCAATGCAAGTTCAATTATGTGAATCTGTCTAGCTTTTTATAGATATTAGCCAATAAAACTTTTACAGTCACTGATGGCTTGATATCTCAGTTGTTTGTTGTCACTTTTATATATCTTATATATGTGCAGATAGCCATCATTTAGGGCTTTCCAGTGCAACTTAGTTTGTGAAAATTAGTTCACTAGTTGTAAAGATACAAGCTGAATAAAGTTTGTAATATTCTCTCATCTTAAGTTGTTCAGCCCATGATAACTTGTCAGACTGAGCTTGTACTCATTCTGTATAATTTATAGAAGACATGTAAGAATTGACAGACATAGTTCTTTGTCTGTTGTCACTAGGTGAAAGAGATCTTTCTTTGGAGATGTTGTCTTCAATATTCATTGAAGAGAGCTCTTGATATATATATTGGCACTGTAAGGGTTTTGGCCATTATATTGAGATTAGAGAGTAAACAAGTTTAATGTACTTGCTAGTTCTTTACTAGGTATTACTATTCAAAATAGTAGTATAAGGGAAAAAAGCAATATTTTCTCTTGCTTCTTCTCCATAATAGATAGGACCCCAATACTTTTCAATATATCAGATCTCTATACCAAAATTTTCTCCTAAAATCTCTCCAACTTCTTTGTTTAGCTTTTTTCTTACTTTAGTATTATGATTTAAGTCTTAAGTTAAGATAAAAGACACACTCTTGTATTAAGTAACACAAGAGAATTTAGTAGTTTCTATTACAAGCTAGTCTACCTTATATACTACAGATTATAGTCTGTGCACACACTATAACTAACCTACCCTAAAGTTCATATGCTTTTTATAAGGCTAAATATATAATGCTATTTGTTCTAGAATCTTTTATAACCTTCTCTGTTTCATATGATTATGTAACCTATGGCTGTAAAATATATGACCATCACATCATACTCTGTTACCTAAGTCAAAGATAAAGTCAAAACCAAGTCTACTGTTCACAACTCTGATATTTGGCCTCTATTACAAAGTAAATCTTCTTAAAAGTTCTTTCCTTCTATTATACTGTTACTGTTACAAATTCAAAACCTTAAGGTTGGTTAAGAAAGTGAACCTTGTATTAGAGTTAATATAGGAGAACTCTGTACAAGATTGTCTACCTTATATACTAATACCTAATGGTCTGTGTGAGCTATTTCTAGCCTATTCTAAACAACTGTGTGTTTCACATGTTGCATGACATTATTTTTTCATGTGTCTCATGACCTGTGACCATGTTATCTGATATGACCTACTGTGTGACAGTATGATCTTGTTACTTTAACCCTAATCCTAATTCTAAGTTCTAAAAATAGAATAAAGAAAATAAATCAAAGAGGAAGAATAAAAATGAGAAAGAAAATAAAAATTATTAGAGTCCACTGCTTTTAGCTTTGATATTACTTCCCTCTTAAGGTTTCTTCTCCAAAGGAACTGTCTTCCATTTTTGCCAGTTCCTCTCCAACTTCCTTAGATATTTCTTTTCAAACTTTTCATCATTCCATCTATATAACATCTTCACTGTATATTTTCTTGATAATTCTTCCCTCCTGAAATCCTTTTTCTCTGCTATATCTAACTTTTCTTGCTTCCTTACTTCAGTGCTCATTCTTCCTTCAAATTTATCCACTGCTTTCTTTATATTTTCCAAGTCCCCCTCCTTTTCCCAGATATCGTGCTCTGCCATAAACCCCTTCCAGCACACTAAGTACTTTTTGACTTCTCTTATTTTTCTTTTATTTAAAATTTTTTCAACCTCCTACTCTTTGATTTCTTCTACTTCAATTGGTTTACCTTCCTCTTTTCTCTGTCCCTTTACTTGCTCCTTATATTATACTATCTGACTGACATTCACAACCAGATAGATTCTCATCAAGGTTAACAGTCGTAATTTGACTGCATTAGTAGATACCACCTCCTTGATTGTGTATAAACCTACATACCAGTCCACTAATTTCCTTGCCAGTCTTTCTTTGAACATCAAGTCTTTGGTACTTAACAATACTCTGTCCTCCTTCTTCCAATTTTTGCTTTCTCTCCTCTCTTTATCTGCTTGTCTCTTCATATCTTCTTGTGTCTTCTTCAGAGCCACCCCTATCTCCTCTTATACTTGCTTCATTCTTTCCACAAACTCCATTGCTTTCTCTACTTTCTCTTTCTTCCTGATATCTCCTCCCATTCTTAACTCTCTACTATAGTTTGCTATGAAAGACAAAACTTTTGTTGCTATATAAACCTTGTTGTTCAAAAATTCTGCTGACACCAACCACTCTGGCTAATCCTTCTGTCTATGATCCACAAAGATCCAGAGATACTGTTCAAGTTCTTGGTTCATTTGTTTTATCTGCCCATCTGTCTATGAGTGAAATACCGTCAACAATCTCATTTCTATTTCTAACATCCTATTTAGCTTCTTTGTTAACTCTACTGCAGATTGAGAACCTCTGTCCAATACTATACTCTCTGGTAACCCATGCAACTTCCACACATTATCTCTGAACAACCTTGCCAATCCCTCTACCAATGTCTCTTCTGTAGTTGCTACAAAATGTGCCATCTTTGACAACCTATTACAGACTACCAGAATCACATCTTTCCTGGCTACTATTGGTAACTTTGTGATTAAGTCCACTGTTAGATGAGTCCATGATTTCTCTGGTATTTCACTTAACTTCAACTTTCCTGCTACTTCCTTTGTTCTATTCTTTATCCTCTGACATAAGTCATATTCTTCCATGTATCTCCCTATATCTCTTGTTACTCCTGGCCACCAGTAATTCCTTGTGACCAACTCTGTTGTCTTCTATCATCCTCCATGTCCTACTGCTAGTATATCATAATGTAACCAGATTATCTCCATCTCAACTCTTTATCCTTCAGCACATATACCTTTCCTTCCTTCAACATCAAATTTCTCTCTATCTGCCATTTATCTCCTCTTAATATTTTTACTCCTGTCTTCTTTATCTCTTCTACTACTCTAACTACTTCCTCATCCTTACTCCTAGCCCTTTTTATTTTTTCTATTATATCTACTTCATATTACAGATTCAAAACCTTAGGGTTGGTTAAGAAAGTAAACCTTGTATTAGGGTTAACACAAGAGAACTCAATAGAGAACTCTGTACAAGATTGTCTACCTTATATACTAATGCCTAATGGTCTGTGCAAGCTATTTCCAGCCTACCTTAAACAACCATGTATATGTCTTAAGGTCAACATGTGTTTTACATGTTGTATGACATCATCTTTCTATATGTCTTATGACTTGTGACTATGTCATCTGATGTGACCTGTTGTGTGACAGTGTGATCTTGTCACTCTGACCCTAACCCTAAGTTCTAAAAATAGAATAAAGGAAAATAAATCAAAAAGAAACATAAAAATAAGAAAGAAAATAAAAATTATTAGAGTTCACTGCTTTTTAGCTTTGACACTTCAGATCCTTCTATTACTACCTCTTGTAAACTAATTGTTCTTAATAAATACTTGATTCTTGTTGTCCTTTTCTACTCCTACTTTCCAATCTAGTCTCCTACTTAGTCTATCTGCTTTCCTTATTTTTGTTTTTGAAACATGCTTTAAAGTAAAATCAAATCTTAACAGATATAATGCCCATTGGGCTTATCTATGATTCAATTTTTATGTCTTTATAAAGTATTCCAAATTTTTGTAATCTGTCCAGATCTCAAACTTAAAACATGTGCCTTCCAGCAAATGTCTCTAGTTTTCTAAATCCCTAATGATCACCAACATCTCCTTATCATGAATCTTATAGTTCCTCTCAGTTTTGTTCAAAGACTTTGAGAGGAACACCACCAGTCTCCATCTACTATTTTCACACTCCATAGATAACACCTCTTCCATAGCATAGTCTAACATATCAACTTCCATTCTCATTCTTTTGTCTAGATACAGTGCTGCTAATACCAGTTTTTTTGTGAACTGTTCCTTCAACTTCCTAAATGCTTCTTCCTGCTTTTCCATCCAGTCCCACTTCTGATTCTTCTTTACCATATTGTGCAACGGCCTAGCTATAGATACAAAGCCTTAAATGAATTGATGATAGTAGTTTGCCAATCCCAAAAACTTTTGAATCTCCTTGACACTCTTTGGTATTGGCCAATCCACAACACCCTTTACCTTTTCTTCCTCTATCTTTATGCCCTCTTGTTATGATCTTAGATCCTTAGAGTTGGATAAAAGAACAACTCTTGTATTAGAGAAACATAAGAGAACTTGATAGAGAGCTCTTTTACAAAATAATCTACCTTATATACTCCTACAGATGGTCTGTTCTAGGTACTGTTCATCCTACCCTAAATAACCATGTATCAAGCATGAGGTCAACATGTGGTGTCCATGTTGTATTTTGTTCCAGAACCTTTTACTCCCTTCTCTTAAGTCCCATGATTCATGTTATGACTATACCATCAGATGTGACTGATATGACAGTGTGACCAGTCACTTCTAACCCTAACCCCAGAGTTCTAAAAATAGAAAAATAAAAATAAATTGAAAGAAAAATAAAATAGGAAAGAAAATGAAGAAAAAATCAAGTCCATATTCTTTGATCTTGATACTTCTAGCCCAATTACTACTTCCAAAAACCCTACTTTTCTCACCTTCCACTTGCACTTCTCCAGTTTTATGTATAAGTTATTTTCTTCCAATATTTTTATTATCTCTGCTACTAACTTATTGTATTCCTCTTTATCTTCTATCCCTACTATCACATCATCTATAAATGCCACCACTTTGTCCGTATTAATCAAATCTCTAAGTAACTTGTTCATCATTGCTTGAAAGGTTGCTGGTGAATTTGTTAGTCCAAAGAACATGACTATGGGTTCAAATGACCCCTCAGGTATCATGAACGCTGCCTTCCACTCATTTCCCTTCTTTATCTATACATTATTATAACCCTACCTAAGGTCCATCTTTGTAAATACCTTCTTCATACCTATGTTCTCTAGTATATCCAATATTAATGGTAAAGGGTAATTATTCTTAATGGTCTATTCATTTAAATATCTATAGTCCTGTACTATCTGCTTCTTACCATCCTTTTTTTCTACAAAGAACACTGACACTGTTTGCAGCAACTTTGAAGGTTGGATATATTCTTTCCTCAGTTGCTCTTGTATGAAATCTTGCACCTCTTCTCTTTCTTCCCTTGATAACAGATACACCTTCCTCTTTCTTGGTATAAACTCTTTCTTCATATCTATTGCATGATCTCAAATTTTCCATGTGAGCATCCTCTCTAACTGTTTCTTGCCAAAGATCTTAATTTACCTATGGAATTTTTCTGGAACCAGCTTCTTTGCCTCTACTTCTGATTTTGCCACTTTTTCTTCCTCATTCCAAATCTCCTATTCCTCAGCTACTCTTTTCACTTTCATTGTCTTTTCTCTTTTCTGCTCCCTTTTCTGTTTTTTCTTCTTTCTTCTTTACTACTTCTAATTTTTCCCTTACCTCCTCTTTCTTTTGTTTTTGCCACCCTAACTTTCCTTGCTTTGGTTGTCACTACTTTCTACATTCTTCTGGACATTTCATTATTTTTACCTCTCCTATCTTCTAGTTAATTTCAGGATTGTGGTGAACTAGCCACAGCATTCCCAAAATTACTTTCTACTTCTGTCCTCCAATTACATCTATCTCTGTTCTCTCTCTATGCTCTTGGTAGTAGATGTTTACCTCTACTATATGCTCAATGGGTCTCTCCTTATTGAGCAAACTGTCTATTTTTCTTACATACATAGGCCTATCTAACCTTTTCAACTTAAACCCCTGCTTTCTCGCAAATTCTGAACTCATCACCAACCCTGTTATACTGCTATCCAACAATGCTTCTACTGTAATTCCCTCTTGCATATCAATCCTTTCAAGTTCTATCTTCACTGTTACTTTTCTTAGCATGTCTTCATTGTTCTAGTTGCAACAAGATGTATTGTCTACTGCTCTTATAAGCATTACAAACCTATTACTGGAATCTGATTGAAGACTATTAGATCTCCTTCCTCATTTAAATTACTTTGTCCTTTCTCTTCTTCCTCTCTTCTTTGTTTTCTATATTCTAGTCTTCTTCCCTTCTCAATTCTATTCTCTATCCTCTTATTCCTGCAATTCCTAGCTAAGTGTCTGAAACCTCCATAACTATAACAGTTCCTATTTTCTCTCCTATCCACATCCATAGTATATGGGTTCCTTTAAGAAAACTCTACCCTCTGTTAAGAGTTCACTATTACCACATTCGTTCTTTCTACTCCCTTCATTGGAGCAGGCCTTATGGAAACCCACTATTGAAACATCTTTTGCCTCTTTAGCCAAACTTGAGGCCATGGCAATATTTTTCTGTGTGACTCTTATGTTATGAACTTAAATCCTTAGAGTTGGATAAAAGAACAAACTCTTATATTAAAGTAAATACAAGAGAACTCGATAGAGATTTCTTTACAAACTAATCTTCCTTATATACTACTAACCATGGTCCATGCTCACTACTGTGCACCCTACCCTAAATAACCATGTGTAGAACATGAGGTCAACATGTATTATCTATGTTATATGATGTCATTTGTTCTAGAACCTTCTACTCTGTTCTTCCAAGTCTCATGATCAATGTTGTGACCACACCATCAGATTGTGACTGATGTGACAGTGTGACTGATCACTTCTAACCCTAACCCTAGTTGTTCTAAAAATAGAAAATAGAAAGATGGAACAAAAAAATAAAAAGAAAAGAAAAATTAAACCGAAAAATAAAGTCCACTTTCAATGATTATAATTGCACTACTGGACTAATGCTCAATAGAGCCAGGTTGGTTCTCTGCTTCTATCAACTTTCTTCTAATATTCCTATTCATGCCCCATTTGAACTCTTTGATCAGTAGATGTTCTTTGTAACTACTTCCTCTTGCTACTCTCTTGAAATCCTGTACAAACTCCTTTATTGTTCTACCTCCTTGTTCTATCCTCTTCAATTCTGCTACCTTTATTGATTCTTCATCTTCTCCTCTGAACTCTTTCCTTATTTCTGCTAAAAATTCCTTTACTGATTCAAATTCTAATTCTCCTACTTCCAATTCTTCTAGTATATTTTCCTTCTAAATATCTGCTAATTCTCTCTGTATATAGGACAGGACCCATTGGATCTGTTCCTCAAGTGCTGCCTCTCTTAACTTCATCTTCACATATAACTTGTATGCCATCACAAAACTTAAGACCTTTAATAAGGTCCCATCAAACACTTGTGGCTTTGCTACTTTTATGCTTATTGCTACTTCTCCCCCTACTCCTCTTTCTCCTACCTGCACTGTTAATGCTGTAATCTACTCCTGAAGTTGTCTTATAATGGCTGGGTAGTTAGGTTGACTCATCTTGTATGGTGGTGGTAGTAATGGTAATGAGGATGTGAGGGGTGGTGAAGTTAGTAAAAATTGCTCCTGAGTCAAAAGAACTGACTCTGCACTGGACTCGGCCTCTGACTCCACAATCTCTATAGGTGATAGCAGGCCCTCTTCTTGTTCTGCCTACACCATCTACTAACTACCTAAACTACTGACTATTGCCCTAATCAAATTCTATACAATTTTGTCTTAAGAAAGACATTCTACTCTAGACAGGGTCTTACTGACACCTACCATTCTCCTGCATATACAGGTCATAAGAGGACACTGCAGCACAAAGTTTCTATGTAAAAAGGTACAAGTATACTAACTTAATACCGCATACTTAAACTATGAGTATGTCTAGATAGGGGCCTGTGCCTGGTCCCTGCTATCCATAGCAACCTTCTGGTGGCTGTTACCAATCCCTTAAGCCTAAGGTCTGGCTGTTCTTCTTGATAAAAGAGCTGTGTTGCTTTCTATCAAGGATAATGAGAGAATAAGTGTTGGGAGGGCTCTGTGTTTAAGCAGTTCCAGGAAAAGGGGATCAAGTTCTAATGTTACAAATTCAAAACCTTAGAGTTGGTTAAAAAAGTGAACCTTATATTAGGGTTAACATAGAAGAACTTGATAAAGAACTCTATACAAGATTGTCTACCTTATATACTAATACCTAATGGTCTGTGTGAGCTATTTATAGCCTATTCTAAACAACTATGTGTTTTACATGTTGCATGATATTATTCTTCCAGAATCTTTTACATCCTTTCATGTGTCTCATGACCTGTGACCTGCTGTGTGACATCTTGTCACTCTAACTCTAACCCTAACCCTAAGTTCTAAAAATAGAATAAATAAAATAAATCAAAAAATAAGAATAAAAATAAGAAAAAAAATAAAAATTATTAGAGTCTACCACTTTCAGCTTTGACAGTTACTACCTTCTTCAGATAGGCTATGAGTACCTACTCTTTGGCATATTGGTATATGCTCTCTTTCTTCTGGTAGGCCAAAATCTCAGCCTCTAGATTTAAGAAAGTTTAGAGTATAATGAAAAAGTTTCTGTTAGATATGATAATAAAAAAGAAAAAAGTAAAGAATTTTTCTTTTATATTGAATTATAGCATAATTATATATTTTCTAGATAAATTCAATAAGATTTTGAAAGCTTAGTTCTAAAAAGAAGAAAGAATATTGTTATATGTCTAAATTTAAACTTATAAATAATCTGTCTTCTAAAGTAATATTATATCTTTGTAAGACCTTATACATAATTTATTTTCTATAATGGTGTCATTTTCTTGCAACACTTCCACTTATAATATTTATAGCAGTATTATTTTTTTCATAAAAACCTCACAAATACTTAGTTTTCTATAGTAGAGTTTACTTCTTTCTAATCTGAACTCTTATCAGTATCTCACTACTGAAATTCTACTCGATATAACTACTGACATCACTTGGAGCTATACTATGAAGTAAGAGCACTACTTAAGTACTCATTCTCTTGAACCCCACCTTATCTTTCCTGAAGTTGTAACCGTGTAACAAGTCGATAGCACAGTACATAAGCTAAAGCCAAAGTTGTTCACAAAGTCCACAACTTTTTGTTTCTTAGACAAGTTTTTATACTTGGTCCAAACTCTGTATATTGCTATTTACATTAGAGTTTGATGGTATTAGATATAATTTATACTCAAAGATGAAAGTTTATAGGGTTATACTTACTTCTATCATCATAACTCCTATTATAATCTTTTTAGACCTTTCTCTGAAATTTCAACTATAACTAGTAGAAGGCACAATATATAAGTCAAAGCCAAGATCATTTTAGAAGTTTATAAACCTGCAGAGTTTAATAATTTTTCATACTTATTAACTCTACTAATCTCATGGAATTTTGCCTTTAAGTATAAATATAACAAAATATCAGAATGTTTAATATGACTAAGTATAAGCTAGCATTCATATTATTACTACTGGAAATCATACTAACCAATAATAACTGTCTTAGTTCATCAAAGGAGATTGACAAAATAAAAGATATTCTATATCATAAGATACTTGGATCATTAATATAGCTCCAAGTTACTATTTACTCCAATCTCTCCTTTCTAGTAAATATTTTGTTACACTTGACTCACAATCTAAAAAAGCATATTGAAACACTCTAAAACAAGTTCTATCTCATGAAAGATTATATAAAAATTGACAAAACAAAATGTTTTTTTATTATTAATAGACTAGTATTCTAGAAAACTAAACAATAAGAAATAGTTGTAATATTCACTATAAAGATAAAGTATATAGTCTTCACACAAGCAATCCAATAGGTACTCTAGCTTATCAAGTTCTTTGATGAGGTTAGTTTACTAATAGCTATTAGAACAACCAAAAAAGTTTGTAAAGTTATATAAAGTTTATGCTTCAAGAAAATCTAAGTATATAATAGAGTCTAATATATTAGATATAACCTACCTTGATGAAAACCTAAGAGAATAGAATGAAGTTTCCTAAAGGTAGCTACTATTAGAGTTGAAAATAAGGAACTTGACTTCTTTTATTTTATTTTTTATTTTTATTTTTATTATTTTGAACTTAGATAAAGAAGTATGACATGATATCACATGTGATGGTCACATATGTCACATTATTATATAATACAGAGAAGAGTCTAGAAAATTCTTGAATAAATAATGTTATATAGCATAACAACAACATGTTAATCTTATAAAATTTAGAGTTAGTTAGTTATAATATATATACAGACTATGGTCTATTGTATATAAGTTAAACTAGCTTATACTGAGAACTCTATCAAGTTCTCTTGTATTATTCAATATAAAAGTATACTTTTATCTTAACTCTAAGACCTAAGTCATAAATAAGAAATCTAAACTATAAAAGAAAAGAGAAATAATAAAAGACTAAGAAAATAGAAAATATCTAAGTCTACTCAAAAGATTTTTGACAGTAGGATACATTTGATAGTGATAAAGAGATAGCAAGTGATAACTTAAGAAGTTTTCTAAAATTAGTAGTATATAAGCACAAGGTTCAGAATTAATAGTAGTAAGGTTTACAAACTCTATAGTAAGGTTTGATAGTACTAGAAAATAGAAAAGTTTGTTACAAAGGTATGTTTGGAGTTAAGGAATCTTGGTTGAATACAATGAAAAGTTGAGTTTTCTTATAATAGTCATACTAGTTATAATGCAAATATGTTATATCCTGTTTTGATCATATTTATTCCAACCTATAGATAATCTTTTCTCTCTTATCCACACTCCCCAACATCTTCTGGTGTGAATTACATATCTCCATTTTATCTTGGATATTCTTACTAGATCCTTGCTAACTTTATGGATCTTTATTCTCTAATATCTGAAAATCACTAAAAATCAGAGTAACTTACTTAACAGTTTTTATTTCAGATAAATATTCTAGGCAGCATATCTAGTATATAATCTGGTAGTTGTACTGTACTAGCTTATCCTAAAAATTGACTATGACTGACATCTTCTTCTAGTGTTAGCAATGATACACTTTGCCATTCTCTAGTGGTTTCCATCCACTAAGTACCTCAAGTTCCATTCCAAAATATACAACTAGTGTAGCTAGTAGAGACATAGTATACAAGCTGAAGTTAAAGATCATTTCAACTCATCTTCTACATTCTTAGATAACATGCTAATCAACATATTTGGACTTTCAAGATGCCTTACCAGATCTTAGATAATAAAGTGTGAACTGTATCTAACAAAATGCCACTTTATTAAACAAAGGATGAAGCTTGGTTAAGTAGCTATATTCCATCTATTAATAATATTGCTAATTTCTTCACAAAGCTACTATTATGAGATATTATACTAAAATTTGTTAGAGTACTGAGATTGTACAAGTACTAGAATTAAATAGAGATTATTATATCACTATATGACCACTTAGACTATAACAATATACTTGGACCCAAAAAATAGTAAAAATCTCAGAGAGTTCTAAAATATAGAACACAACTATATTTACCTAAAGAATAATAAATATCTATGATATAATTATAAGTAAGATTCTAAGTAGTATAGTTAGAATACTTACCTTAGAAAGTTTTAGAATATAGAACATAACTGAGATAAGTATTCTGTGAGTTCTCAAATTATATAATATGCAGAACAAATAAAGATAGATAGTGAAAATTTATGGCTGTGGTCCAATGTTAAATGTAGTTTATATCTTGTTATCTGAGAATGTGAAAGATGAAAGTCAGAATTATCTTTGGCTTCAGCTTATATACTGCATCTCTATAAGTCACACTAGTCACATATTTCAGAAGAGGGCTTGGTAAACTTAAAAGGTTGGAACCACCAGAAAATAGCAAGATATGACATTGCCAATACTAGAAATTAGTGCTAGTTTTGGTCAATTTTTAAAATAAGCTATTACAGTGTAAATTACTAGTTTATATACTAGGTTATATACCTAGGATAGTTATCTGAAATGAAACTGCTAAGTAAGTTATCTTAATTACTAGTAATTCTTGAATATTATGGATGTAAGTTTATAGAGTTGGCAAAAAGCTAGTGAGAACACCCAAGGTAGAATAGAGATAGTTGATCTATACTAGAAGAGATTGGAAAGTGCAAATGAGAGAACAGAAGTTATTCACAGGTTAGAACAGCAATGGAGATCAAATATAAGAGAGATTATACTAGGATACAACAAAAACTATACAACACTATTCCTTAACTGTGCACTGCACTAAAGAATTTGAAGAGAACATTATCAGCATCAGAAATCAATAAAAGATATAGAAACAATAATATAGAAAATGATTAGAATATATAAAACCCTCAAAAGAGCTTTTGTAAGTCTGAAAGAATGAAGTTAGAAAGGATATTAAAAGAAATATACAAGTATCATCCACTCATGAACACTTTTTCTAGCTAACACACTTTTAAATAGTAAACTTTACACTGTGTAACAAGCTTCTTTGAAAAATCTAGTGAATAGATTGTAAAGTTTCTTAAGAGTCTCCAATAATATTATTTATCTTAGATGGTATATTCCAAAGATATCTATTAAGTCAAACCTTATGACTGAAGATATCAACTGATATTTATTTTGCCAGCCTTTTCCAAACTGCTGGAACTCTCCAAAACTCATCTAAAAGTGATAGCAGATACTAACAACACTCACTCAATAAAATAAAAGTTAAAATTGCTCTCAAGTAGGAGTATCTGGATGAAGGTTCTCTCTCTACTCCTTTCTACTCATAGTTTATGTATTAGTCTAAGAATACAAAGAATAAAACTAGAAAATAAAGGCTGAGACTATAATGAAGCTTTCTAAGGTCTTGCAAGCACATGGCCATTTCTTCATCTACAACCTAACATCAATCTCATAATCAATCTTTACTCACAAGAGCCTATTCCATTCTCCCTTTATCATTTCTATAGCTGCTCCTTCTTATTTCTCTATCTTGGACTCTGTTAGCTTCTGATCTAGTGTATTCCTACCTTATTCAATCATCCAAATGTTCATAACTTGATAAGACTCTCTTGCGAGTACATACTCCTTGTAGCTAGTCTTTCTCAAGTAGATATTATCACTTTCTAGTATAGTTCTAGTGTTTTTATTTCTTTAGCAAGTGAATAACATTGCTTTCTCTATAGTTCTCTAGTAAACAGTATTATAGCATGTTTTTGTTATAATTGAGTAATCTCTGTATATATACTGTTACAAACTCAAGACCTCAGGATTGGTCAAGTGAATAAACCTTGTATTAAATTAACATAAGAGAACTCAATAAAGAACTCTGTATAAGATTGTCTACCTTATATACTAAACACTAATGGTCCATGCTTTACTACTTTTATCCTACTCTAAATAACCATGTGTTAGTCTTAAGGCCAACATATGTTACACATGTTGTATGTCATCATCATACTAGAACCTTCTACATCCTTCTATTATGACCACATGACTGTGACTGTGTCATGTGACTGTGATGTCATGCTAAACCCTAACCCTAGATCTACAAGTATAGAAAATAAAGAAAAAATAAAATAAAAGTGGAAAGGAAATTGAAATAAATAAAATCTATTATCTTCAACTCTGATACATACAAGCTGGAGCAGCAGATAGTTAGGCATTTTACAATACTCTGCTAAGTCTGTTCTAGTAAGCTTCAAGTCTGAAGTCTGGTTTGTTTAATGGCCACTACACTGTCTCTCTGATTAGTATCTGCTTGAGAGAGCCTGAGATTTATTATCACAGAAAAGCATTTTCTGGCATAACAATGAATGTGGCCAGAACAGAATATGACATCCAAGCATGTTGCTATAGTCCAAGATGCAATGATCCATGTTCAACAGGACCACTACATAGACTGTTAAAACAAGTGACAAGAATCTAGAGTGATAATCAACACTTAGAATCATAGAATGAGACTGAGGTAGATGAAAAAACTACACAAAAATAAAGGGAGTGAATTATGTAATACATGATATGGAAAAGGAAACATGTCTATAAGGGTATATATACAACATGGACCACCTCACTTAAATTTTTTCTTTATTGTTATTCCAGATGAGTAGTATATACATAACACCTACCTCAGTCACATTCTATATTCTGGAACCCTCTGAGGTGAGTTCGTTCACTAGTACACTCTATTTCTATTTAGACTTACAATTGTGTCATAGCTATTTACTGCCTTTTAACCATGCTGCTGTGCTTTAACATCTACCAGCCTCAAATACTAAGTCTTGGTGTCTACAAGTAAAGAAAAACACTAGCTCCCAGCAATATAACAACATGAAGTCTAGAAAAAAGACAACTAGATGATGAAATATGTGATCTATGGTAGAAGTCACAGAAGTGAATAAGCAGTACTCAATTGATATCTGTTGTGAAAGATAGAAGATGGATATACTTGGAACAGACTATGACAGCTACAGAGAGTCAGAGTGATGCCCAGTTAGCTGAGCTGCCAGTTGTCCATGCTGCATGCTGCTGCTAGGTTTTCCTTCAAACATGAACTGATTTATTTGCCACAGATCAAGAATTCATTCTATTTGAACAAGATTATTTCAGAGATTTCATTATATTATATTGTATCACTTAAAAGTTTCTCAACAAGTCTGTTAATGAAAATGATTACTATGAATTGAGTCATAGCTGCAGAAATTGTAAGGTGAGTCACGAATGGGGCGTGGATGACACGAGGTAGTGAAGTTCGTAACAGCATCAACTACAAGACAGCCACTATGCACATAGGTAATTATTCAATGATCCTGATACATTATTGATTCACCGGCGCAATGTATCTAAAAACTGGTGATTATCTTATTTAATCCAGAAACACTCGTCAAACGATCCAACACCTTCCCAGCATACAAAACCTCCACTTTTCTAGGCCTTATATGTTGAGCTACAGTGAGAACGGCCTTCGTAGGCTTTGAATCCTGCCAATACAAGTCAACTGTGATACCCCCTCGGACATGAGCACCTTTGATTGAACCCTTTGGCCATTGGGAAGGAAGTGCAGGAAGCAGTGTAACCTTCAAAGGGGTCTCGAGAGTTGGAACGTCGGGTGCTTGCAACAAGGCGTTCTGTGGGCAGCAGGTCAGTCAGGTAGGGAGACACAAATCAAACTTGGTGCTTCAACAAACCATCACAGCTGCAGGATGTGCAAGATTGGCATCAATTTGGAAAACCGGATCAGGATCTGTGGGATCATAGATCGAGAATAAGTTGGCAGCAAAGTTTCTCTTGATGTAATACTTCAAATCCATAGCTCAGCATCTGAAAAATAATCATGAGAAATGTGACAAGACGAACCGAAAGGAGATGGTAGAAATTTTGAGAATCGCCCAGCTGGGCATATGAAGCCGCCCTCCATGCCTTCTCCCACCCAGAATCCGCATCAGCTGCAGTCCCATTGCCTCTATGAGTGAGACTAGTTTTCGCGGCTTCGAGTACCTGTTCCTTGGTATACTTGACCATGGATCCGTTGGTAGAAACTGGTCCTTGTACGACTGGGTCATAGGACGCAAGAGCCGATCCTGGAAAGAGCCCAACAAGATGTGAGAGATGTCGATGAGTGTCCGAAGGATCATCCTTATCAACTTTCCACTCCTGGAGCTGACCCCATGATCCGATGTGGATCCCTTTGTCAAGCCTAGCAAGAGCAATACGAATATTTTCAAGGAACTCAGTGTCAGTATCACCAGAAGCAGCAAAACCCTTGTCTGCGGCAGTGAGTGCCTGCCAGATCAACTGCTGTGAATGTGCACAACCTATCTCCGTGAGTTATTTGTTTAACAAGAAAATTGATGATCTACCAAAGGTGATGGGTAACTGCTCGGGTGAATTGCAGGGATTGACAACCCATGTGGAATCATTGAAATGTAGATCTTCAACAATATTGTTCATGTGGAACAAAGTTGTTCCCTGATTGTAATTGAGTAAAAACAAGGCGCACTGGATTGATGTCTAACATGACTTACTTTTAGTAGTGGCCATCCCGTTGATCTCCACCACTTCACATCATTTGTATAGTCGAAGTGATCCCAAACGTGAAGCATCTTGAATATAACCATATCAAAGAGACATACTATCATCAAGACTGGACCACCTCACCATCCAAGCGTTTGAAACTGTGAAAGAGGTATAGGTCAATTATGGCAGAAGGGATTGAGGTTTGAGGCTACCGCTATAGTCTGCCCACTCAGCGGAGCCTGGATCTCCAGCCATCATCCCAGATTGACCAAAGATCTAAAAGCAATGTGAGTATTGAGCCGGATCACCCGGTTGAATCTCACGTTGGCCTAGGACGTTACTTCACTACTGTAGCAATGGGCAGAGATATTCAACGATGTACACACCGAGTTATGCATAACCCATCCCCTGAGAGTGTTGTACAGCACCTCTGCAGTGTAAGTACCCCTTGGAACCCACCCTTTCTATTTCCAAAATTCAATCAATACATCAATCCACGGCAATACGGAACTGGTACCGCACCTCAATGAAATTGAACAAGGGTGCAGTTACGTCTAGGTTTGTTATTTCCGCCATCCAATAGTTCATTTGAATATTAATGTCCAAGGCTATTGGAGTCAAGATCAATAGGGTCGTTGAAGAGGGCAGTAGATAACGACAGACCGTAGCCTGTTCGGCCCAGGCGAAGAGATCAGTCAAAAAGGACGTGAAGAAGAAAGAAGACGCACTACCCCACCACGGATTCTCAAGGTCCTTGGCCCACTTTCCTTGCAAATTTGCGGGCAGTAAACCCCTTGCACTACTGAAGAGTAGGTATCGCCCGAAATTGAACGTGAGCCAATCAATGAACACGTTTCCATCAGCATTACCCGAAGCATCAACTTGATAGCGACTCATTAAAACATCAGTGGGAACATCAAAATGAGCTTTTTGGCCAAGGTCAAGGGAGAAGGGCGCTATGACTCCCGCTTTGTAATCATTCACATGTTCTCTAAGAATACTCGTGAAGGGTACATCGGCTTTGGCCAGGAGAGACACAAGGCTATCATGGGGATCTGGTCCCCGGTAGGAGAAATTTGAAGCTGGAGTACCAGCATCGAGGTCATAGTTCGTATCACCAACCCACGTTAACCATGCTTCCTGTGCAGACTCGGTTATCTCGAGGGTTGCATTCGGCTGAGAGCCAGGTAATTGGATGCAGTTGACATTTCCGCCCAGAGCAGTTGCATGTAAGAGAATTTCATAGATCATACTAGGAGCTCCGACAAACCCACGGACTTGCAGAGTGCTTGGATTCAGACAAGTGATGTTGGGTGTAGGAAGATCATCTTGAAGGGCAGAAGAGAAAGCGTATGATAGTTTGGGAAGGGTGGAGGTAGTAGAGGGTGGTGTCGACATCACGTTGATATGTTGGGTGCAAGAGTGAGTCGGATTTGGGCACAACAGTGTTCTTTTTTCCATTGAAAATCAGGAATAGCTCGCTCTCTCGGTAAACAAATGTACGCTGACCTCTGGTATGTGGTCTCACCCTGTGTCCATACAGTCCTGGCTATTGCTTGGTCGAGATCGAGATAACGTCCGTAGTTTGCTACAGGACCGGTTGCATCGACATTGGAGATTAGATATCCTGCCCCAGCATAGGAACCTATCAGGTGTCCGAGTAAGTCTGAACAAAGTTTTTTCCGAAAAAAGCTAACCAAACTGGCCCATATCTGTTGTGAGGATATCAATATCTAAGCATGATCAGTACATCTTGGATTTCAACAAGGAATGAAACACGAACTATCAATTTCGCCTATAGGGCTTTCAAAGATCGTCTGACGAATACCTTTCATCGCCTTGGCCATTGCATCCCGTTCAAATGGCTGCTTATTTCCTCCGTTATAATTCTATGTAAATATAGGAGTTAGTAAAAGATTGGATCCTGTGCTGAAGAGACATCAAATGACAGGTTCTGCGAAAGGACCGCCAGACCATAATGTTTCAATATTCAGCTGAACAATCTCTTGGTAAGTACCACCAGCAGACATGGCTAACGGTGTTGTCCGAGTTGAATCTGAGTCGATACCCCATGGTGATAAAAACT
>Ga0157364_1000518_pt1 | contig 26996 bp, 36 predicted proteins | sample AttsexASBM2_FD_111476 | JGI IMG/M metagenome (GOLD analysis project Ga0157364, IMG submission 111476) | Fungus gardens microbial communities from leaf cutter ant in Ribeirão Preto, State of São Paulo, Brazil - Atta sexdens ASBM2 | ecosystem: Host-associated > Fungi > Mycelium > Unclassified ... | reverse complement strand
TCGTCGATCAGAACCAAAAATGGGACCGCCTAGAACAGGGACCGCAAAAAGCGTACATGATCGCGAGAGTCGTATAGCGGAGCGGTGGGGTGAAGGACTGCCTTTTGGGCAAAATAGAAGACTTCTGAAATGTTGAGAGGAAGCTTTGCAGAACACTCGACGCACGTCTCGACTTCCTATAGGAAATCACCAAATTTTGAGCAGGGCCAGAATACTCTAGGAGAGATTCGTATACACATACCTTGAACTCATTCATAATAGGAATGATCTCGTCCTCAAGAGCCTCATTCGTGACCTCTCCACCACGCAGGTCAATTTTGTTGCCAACGAGAATGACAGGGACCTTGAATAGAGTGGTCAGCACACAAATATGCATGTAAGAGATAACACAAGCTGCACATTGACACCAAGTTGGCGGAAGTGAGGAAGCCAATAGGTAGGTATGCGGTCAAAGGAATTAGGGTTATCGATAGAGTAAACAACACAGATGACGTGGGCCTTTCTAATTTCTGATTCAAGGTGAGCACGGTCCTGTGGTCCAGCTGGAAAGATGATGAATGAGTAGATGAGGGCAAGCTTGAAGATAGTAGATAGTGCTGGTACCGCCGGAGTCTACAATATATGTAGTAACATTTTCTGGGGTGACCTCTGGTGGAATGGTAACTTCTGGGACGATATGTTGGACCTATGTATATGAGCTTGGACCGATTTCGCACGAGCGTCGACGCGTACATGAGCAACAAAAGATTCCTTAATTAGCGACGTGATGACGGTGCTCTTGCCCACTCCCTCTGCGATGTATCAGCAATTATACAGACTGTAGAGATTTGACATACACACCATCACCGACGAGGAGAATGCGGACATCTCGCCTCATGCTTGGAGTAGCTGTCTGGCTGAAAACGGTATGGCCGACACAACTGCGTGAGCATGTCACGTATCACGCTGACACAAAAGCTCTATTTACACCATCTACTAATTTCTAGATAATTCACTGACTTTGGGTCACCCAGAGTAGATCCTCTGCGTCTAAGCACCGCAGTTTACTTGTTTACGGAATATAAATACCGATCACCAAAAAGAGTATGTCATGACACCTGGGAAATATGGAAACGTTGATAGTCAAGGCTTACTTCACATGGCAAGATACACCCTGCAAACTTGAAATACTAAAGACACCCCCTTATGTAAATCGCCTTTACTCGCAACTTTGCTCCTCTTCTATGCAGTCTTTCTACAAAACATAGCAATAGAATTCACCATGCCAATAAATCAATAACCACTGCACAGTATTGAGAAATCATCATCACAAAGGTAATTACTTTCACTTTTTTTTTTGTTCAACAATTTATTACATGGTGCCCAATTGTAGTCCATGGCAGACCATCTACAACAAGTAGCCTACAATTTTTGCCTCAGGAGACAGAGACCCTCTTCATAGGCAGAGGAACACTATTAGTGATAACAGAAATCAAAGTCTAAATGAAGATTGCTCATAACCAACCTACAAATTATGCATCCAAGTCCAGAGAGACCTATCATACAGAGAATACAGAATCAAGAGAAACTGAGAGAGGTGAGACTGAAAAACTATCTACAGAAACAGAAAAGCAAACTAATTGAGCACTCATGGAGGCTTATAAGGAAAGAGAGGTTGTTCTTGAGGAAAGAAGGCAAAAGCATTTGGGTGCTCTTTCAAGAAGTCAACAAAGTCCTCAATTGATGGATATGGATCAATCCAGGGACTATGGGCAAACCTGAAGCAGGTTTGCAAGGATGTATCAACATGTTTCCACCTGGCAATTGTCATGGTACAGTAAAGTAAGAACAGACTTTAGTAAGATATAGATAGGACAGTAGTATATTATTAGTCTATGACAAGAGAAGTCACATGACACTATATCATAGGGCCTAGAGTGGTCTAGAGCAGTCTGGAAGGATCGAGAAGAAGTCTAGAGATAGAGTGACATCAAGAAACATGGTTTTCTCATGGTGTACACATAGTGCATGCATGGACAACAGAGATGAAGAGTAGGGTTTAGAGTATGATGTTAGGGCACATATATACGGCATGCTAGCCTTAAGATAGACACATGATAGATTAGTAATGGACATGAGAATAGGGCATGGACATTAGAGTAGGACACACAGCAGATGTGTAGTCATAGTATGGACCATGGATACTTAATATAAATAGTCAGTAGAATACTGTTGTCGTTCCCTGTCGAATTCTCTTGTGAATTACACAACTTATGTTCCCTACTAGATATCTGCTTTGAGATTTACTTGTAGTGCTGCTATTGGACATTGGTTTAGTGGTTGCTACAACAGCAATGGCCACATAGACACTGGATACACTTTGCAGGAAAAAAGCACTATCTGTACTCTTCAATAGGAGTATGGTTTTATCAAGAATAGCTGTAGTTACCCTAGTATATAATGTGACCAACTAGCCAAATTCAGTGAGCCAACTACTATTCTTGGAGGAGCTAGGCTGAATATTGTAGCAACCACTAATCAAAATGATCAATAGCACATTTAAGTAGTCTTATAGAGCAAGAATCTTGTAGAGATCACAAGAGAACTTAACAAGGAGTCTCCAATGTATTCCTATACTATATATACTATTATTACAAGTTCTACCCTAAACTACATGTTGTTATGGTGTGCCGGGACACTAACATTTTTCTTTTTCTTTTATTTATTTTTCTTTTATTTATTTTTCTTTTCTTTTAAATTTATTTTTATTTTTCTTTTGACAATGAAGAGGTATGTGACTGCAGTCACATGACATATCACATGATATGATGTCATAGGCCTAGAGCAGACTAGAACAGACTAAATGGATGATATCAAGGAGTATATCAACAGTATGTTTACCTCATGAATGATGCATAGACTTTAGAGTAGTGTTACAACTCAAAAGCCTTAGTATTAACTTAAGAGGAGAACCTTGTATAGGGTAAACACAAGAGAACTTGATGGAGAACTTTTTACAAGATATATCCCTATTTATATAGTTATTATCTTGGTCCATGCTATGACTACACTACTCCTACTCTAAAGTCCATACATCATTCACTATAAGGCCACCATGCTATATACATGTGCCTTGACGTCATACTCTTTAATCTCCACTGTACATGTGTGCACCATGTGTACACCATGAGAAACTGTTGTCCCTTGACATCACTCTCTAACCCTAACTCCTACTCTAGACTCTTTCTGATCCTTCTAAATCCTAAGTCCTTCCAGACCATTCTAGACTACTCCAGGCCTATAATGTAATGTCATGTGCCTGTATCTCTCTCTAGCCATAGACTAATAATTAACTATATTGTCTAACCCTAACCCTAGATGTCTGTCCATGCTTTTGAGTTATAATAGGTAGGATAAATATTAAGTAGTACAGACCACATGTAAATTATATAAATAGGATAGCAATACAGCAGAGACTCCTTGTTGAGTTCTCTTGTGATCTCTACAATGATATCCTACTGAGAGATTTATTATTTGTACCCTATTGGTCTTTGTGACTAGTAGTTGCCACAACATATGTGTCATCTATAAGTCCACCATACTGTTACTATAAAGTAAATATACTACAGCTATACTCTTGACATCATTATTCTAGTTCTTATAGTATCACATGCCTCTTTATTGTCCAAGAAATAAAAGAAAAAGAAAAATCAAATCAAAAAATAGATAAAATAAACATAAAATAAAATAAAATATAAAGATTCAAGTGTACCATGACACCGAAGAGGTTGGCAATTCTTGCCTCTAAAAGTCAAAAAATAACATGTTTAAACAGTAGGATAGTTAAAGAAAGTTCTCCAAGTGTCTAGATATAAAGTGACACTCTTAGAGTAAAAAGTATCAATAGATGTTATTAGATGAAGTCTAGCAGCCACTCTAGTATTAGTCACATAATTATAGACTATTTGGTAAAGAAACTACTCAGTTTTGTTTGGACAATCTTAGAATTCAATTTTATAGCCAAGACCACTACAAAAGAATAATCCAAGTGCAGAACAAATAGCCAGAGAGTAGGTCTGTTCAGAGTGTACTAAGAAATCTACTGTTTTCTTGGCAGAGACTAAAAAATCAGTAATGATAATTATATATTCAATATTCATACTGGTAGTCTTAGAAACTTCTAGTCCTATGGTAAACAGCTCAGCATCAGAAGTAGTTATTCTACCAACTAGTACTTACTACTTTAAGATAAAGATGGTCTAGAGACTCCAAATGAGCTATGTAATTGTTAAAGTGTTCAGTAAGATTGAGAAGTAATACTTTGATATCTAGAAGAAGATTCTTTAAACAAGTATACTATTAGAGTTAAAGATAGTAGACTTTTTTTCCAAATATTTATTCTTATTTTGTCATAACCCAATCTTGCCACATTTATCCTAACTCACAGATAATACTTTTTTCTCATCTATACTCTCTAATCTCTTCCAGTGTAGATTACTCATTTCTATTTTATCTTAAATATTCTTGCTAGACTCTCAACAACTCTATGGATTTTCATCACTGACATCCAAAGATCACTAGAACTAGGGTAATACTGAGCAGTCTCTATCTCTAAATAACTACTGTTATGACTTAAGACTAAGAGTAAGGTCAAAAGAAAAACCTTATATTAGGGTTAATACAAGAGAACTCAATAAAGTTTCTAGTACAAAGTGTCTACCTTATATACACTAGCTAATTAGTCTATGTAAGACTTTATCTAACCTACTCTAAAGGCCATACATCATCCATGAGGTCAACATGTGTAAAACATGCTATATATCATCATTGTTCTAGGACTTTCTATGATCTTATGTATAACATGTGAATGTGTGACCATGATTGTAATATGTGATGGATATGTGACACAGTGTCATATTAACCCCTGACCCTAAGTTTAAAATAAAAATGAGAAATAAAATAAAAATAAATAGAGTCTACTGTCTTCAACTCTAATAACAACTCTAAGTAGTATACTTAGTATATAAACTAGTATTTTACACTGTAAAGCTTATTCTAAAAATTAATTCAAACTATTACTAACTTCTAGTGTTAACAATGACATACCTCTCATTTTCTAGTAGATTTAGCCATCTATTATATTCTAAGTATCTTATCTAAAATATATAACTAGTACAACTCATAAAAACACAGCATATAAGCTAAATTAAAGGTTATTCTGACTTCCATTTTTTGTATTCTCAGATAATATACCAATAACTCATTTTGGACTTCTGAGAGACCATTAAATTTTGGATAATAAGGTGTAAACTATGTCTAATATATATTTATTTTATTTTCTATCTTATTTTCTGATTTAAAACTTAGGGTTAGGATTATAGCATGATGTCACATATGAGTATTACAAGTCATAGTCACATAATCACATGATATAGAGAAAAACATAGAAGGTTTTAAAAAGATGATGTCATATAGTATACTTACAATATGTTGATCTCATGTAGTATGCATAGCCTTTAAAATAGGTTAGTATTAATCTTGTACAGACCACTAACTAGTGTATATAAGGTAGACACTCTGGAACTCTATTGAATTCTCTTATGTTAACCTAATACAAGATTTCTCTTTTAACTAGTCACTTAGTTTTAAGTTATAACATACACTGAATATCATTCAAAAAAGCAAGTGATTATAGGTGAGAGCAAGTATCCTTTGAGTTTCTAGCACTAAGTAAAGATATCAGTATATATTTATAAAGAAAGAATAGTAGTCTTAAGATAAGACTACTGAAACAACTTCTTTAGATGGAGTTGAATTGGAATAAGGTCTGTAAGAGCCTCAATTCCACTAGTAAATGAAATGCAAAATGCATATAAGATCTAAAGAGCAGTCTTGTGTTATATGATTGCTAAAAGTAACACTTGAGTCTTAATATATGCTCCAGCAAAGAACTAAAGTCAAAAGCTATAGACAGCAATAAAAATAATACAAGAGTAATACAGAAGCCATTTCTGAAGTAGTGACAGGCCTCTTGTCAAGTTTCTAAGCATGCTCATTGCTTTAACAGTAGACAGTAATTGAATGGAGTAATAATGAATATATTCCTTAAAGAACAAGCATCAATCAAAGTAAAAGCCCAAGTATCTCTAGTATGTCTTGGGCTTGAGGATAGGAATACTAATTGCTAAGAGATCTAGCTCTGAGTTAAAGTAACTATGCATTCTAGAAAAGTAAAAGATTTCTGACTTGTCATACTTCATGACCAAGCTAAATGACACCATCAAGTCTGTAACTATTCTATAACTACTATAAAGCTCTGGCTAAGTTGTATTATATGTTTTTCCCTGGCGGATTAAAAGACCATTATCAACAAATGAGAGAATAAAAATTTAAGTTAAGAGCTTGAGTTCTAAGTTCAAAAATACAAATAAAAGGTACAATACAAAAGAATAGGAGAAAGTACAGAACTTTGCCTAATACCTACATCTGCATCACAAGCATCAGAGAGAAATAAGTTCTAGAAATACTGAGTTAATCAATTTACAAGATAGTCAGAAAATAAGTCTACAGTGTAGTCTGGAAATCCAAAGTGTCTAAGAATCAAAGTAAGCATACTGTGGTTCAAAGAGAGAAATAATTGCACAATATTAAATACTACTACACTAGTTTTAAGTCTCTTGACTTGAACTAAGTGTGTTAGAAACATACTAGTATCTTCAGCAAACTATTATATCATACCTCCAAGCTAGTTAAAATGAAGGACAATTCCTTTCACTTGTCACATATTATTTCTAAGGCAGATGTGATGTCCAAATTGTTACTCTCAATATTTTATAGTTTATTCCTATCTATTAGTATTTCTTGCATCAAATAATACTATAGTAACTAAAACTACTGGAAATGAAAGAATAAGCTAGAAAATAGAGTCTGGAAGTTTTTGCAAGCTTAACTTGTAATTGCTGGATATCTAGAGTGAGAGAAAGCAGAATAGTATAAAAAAGTGAATGTACAAGTGCAAAAATGACCAAATGTATACTTAAACATATAGTGCAGCTAAGTGGAGAAGCATAAAAGAGTAAATATACATAGAGAAATAAGTTTTTCTACATTCATCCTTAACAAGAAGTAGAGCAGTAATAATAATAAATAAGCAGATGTGATACAGATGAATATTGAGTTACACTAGAATTTAACATAAGAGTCAAACTTCCAGTAAGTATTCATACCTACTTAAGTATGCCTAGAGTCTAGGAGAAGGGGCTAGAAGAATGATATCAAGGTACATATCTATAGCATGTTTACCTCATAGTATACATATGGTGTAATCATGGCTAATATATGGACTTTAGGGTAGAGCTATTTATCACTAGCACAGACTATGTACTTGTGGTATATATAAAGTAAGAATACATTAGGAACTTCTTGCTAAGTTTTCTTGTGATCCCCATAAAATTCTTACCTTATAAGACTACTTAGTATACTATGGACTATTATAGTTAGTAGTTGCCACAACAGTAGAACTTAACACTCTTCAGAAACACTACATCTCATAGTCTCCTTATTTTACTCTTTATTTATCCTTAGTGTGTAACCAACATGATCAATCACCACAAACTTCATATAGCTAACTCTAAGCTTAAGGGGTAGGTAGCAGTCACCAGAAGATTGTTGTAAATGTTAATGACTAGACCCAGGCTGCTAGTTAGATATACTAATTGTTTAATTGGGTGGTGTTGTATTAGTATACTTATTGTTTTCAAGTAGTAGCCTTGTATTGAAGGTTTATTATAATCTTTCCATATAGAGGAACAGTATTGTTTAATAAGAGAATATCTAGTTTAGGAGTTCTCTTCTTAGAGATATTAAAAAGAATACCAGCTAGCACTTACAAAGAAATGCTTTTAGGAGATATTATTTTTGAGTTGTCAGACAATATAGCAACAAATAGTTTTAATTCAGAAATTTTTAACCAAGTAAATGTGAAAGAATTGATTAGAGATGTGGAAGAAGAAGAAGTGATAAGGTTATTGAAACAGATAGTAGAGAACAATCAAAAAATATTAGAATTATAAGAACAATTGGTAGTAGCAGTGAGAATGGATGCTGAGAGAAAGTGGAGGAAACATAATAGGGAATATATAAGAAGAGATTATGAAAAAAAGAAAAAGAAAAGGAATAAAGAAAGAGATAGGAGAAGGAAAATAAAAGAAAAGATAAAAAAGAATTGAATTGAATTGAGGAAATAAGAGTGAGAAAGAAAAAAAGAGCAAAGATGGAGTAAAGATGGTAAGAAGCATAGAAAAGAAGGAGAGAAACAAATAAAAAAAGAGTAATAATAGAGATGAATTATTTTGTTTATAGAGGTTTTAGGCATATTTGTTAGAATTATGAAGATTAGACTCTATTTTATTTTATTTTATTTTTATTTTTATTTTTCTTTTGTTTTTTTTATTTTTGGAACTAGGATTAGGGTTGGGTTTGATGTCACAGTCATGGTCACATAGTCATGTAATCATATGTCATGATGAAAAAATAGTAGAAAGTTCTAGAAGAAATACTATCATACAATGTGTTATACATATGTTGATTTTAAGACAGATGCATAGTCATTTAGGGTAGGCTAAAGTAGTAGTAGTAGTGCACAGACCAGTAGTCTGAGATATTGATCAACTGCAAGGTCTTTGAGTTGTAATAATATTGCCTATTATTATAGAAATAAGAAGAGTAGGCAGAAGAAGAGACTAATACAGAGATCCTTAAAAAATTTGAAGTATTGAAGAGTAAAGTGATGAACATAAGAGAAAGTAGTAGAAGAGAGATAAGGAAAGATAGAAAGACAATTTTGAGAGAAGAAAGATTGAAGAAAGAAAAACCAGTGGATGTATAAAAGACAGGAGTAGATAACAGTTTTAATAGTACTAATAGCTCAAGGAAGGAAAAGAAAGAGAAGTTGTTAAGAGAAGTGATAGTGAAGATAGAGTTAAAGTAAAAGGATGATGATAATGAAATTGTTGTGGAGGCATTATTGGACAGTGGTGTAATAAAGCTAGTGATAAGCTCAGAATTTGCAAAGAAGAAGAAGTTGGATAAGCTGATATATATAAGGAATATGAACATTACTTTTAATTATAAAAGACCAATAAAACATATAGTAGAAGGAAAGTTATTTTACAGAGGGTATAAAGAGAGAACAGAGATAGATATTGTCAAACTTATGAAGTTTGGACCCAAGTTTCTTTTAATTTTCTTTTCATTTTAATTTTCTTCTTTTTTTTTTTTAGTTTCTGGAAACTGGGGTTAGGAGTTAGTGTAATATAACAATCACACTGTCACATGTCACATGTCATGGTCACAAGTCATATGGTAGCAATAAAAGAATATAGGAAGTTCTAGAAAGATGATATTATACAATATGTTTAACACATGTTGACTTTAAGACAAACACCATTTAGGATAGACTAAAGTAGTAGTAGCACGAACCATGGGATTTTAGTATATAAGGTAGACAATCCTGTACAGAGTTCTCTATCAAGTTCTCTTATGTTGACCCTAATATAAGGTTCTATTCATTGATCAACTCTAAGGTCTTTGAGTTGTAACATTAGAACTTGATTCCTTTTCTTGAGACTGTCCAACACAAAACTCTCTCACACTCTCATTTTTTCACCACCCTTAACTGAAGGACAATACTGTTTTTTAATCAAGAAGAGTTGCCAAGCCCTAGGCATAAGGGATATACTAGCTAAACAGGGGAATTTTAGCTGTTTGTTTGTATCAAAGCCCACTAGTATACTTCATAAGTATCATCTTTTGTGGACATGTTATATATCTCCTTCCTTTATCAGCTCTGTGCTACAGGTTCACTTGTAATCTGTCTATGTAGGAGAACAGCAAGTGTTCTTAAAATCTTGTCTAGAGTAGAACAACCTTCTTAGGTCAATATTGTGCCATTCCCTTAAGGCAACAGTTGATAGTCTAGGTAGTCAGTAGACAGTGCAAGGTAGAACAAGAAGAAGGTCCACTAACACTTACAGAGATTGCTTTAAGCTCTGAGTATGAGTCAGAGAGTGAGGTTAGTATGAGCTCCTTTTCACTACTATTATACATGTCATCCCTGCCAACACCACCACCACTATCATCATCACCTTCACTCATTTCACCTCCTCCTTGTTATAATATGAGCTAACATGACCAAATCAACTATGAGCTTTTAGCTTAACAATAACAGGAACAGCTTGCAGCATTGCAGGTACAAATCCAAGCTGTTATAGAATACTTTGAACACTAACAATTTTTATTTTTCTGATTTTATATTAATTTTGTTTTGTTTTCTTTTTGATTTTGGACGATGAAGAGGCATATGACACTGCAGTCACATGAAATGTCACATGATGTGATGTCATATGCCTAGGACATGGTAGAAGGATCTAGAAGATGATGTCAGGGCATATGGATGCAACATGGTGGCCTTGAGTAAGACATGAGACAGATATGAGGATGAAGTATGAACATAAGGGCAGGTTTAATTATTGTTAGCATAGACCACATGTAAAACATATATATAGAACTCTAATTTAGCAGAGACTCCTTGTCAAGTTCTTTTGTATTTTCCCTACTTGATTGCTTAACTAAGAGCTTTACCACTTGTGTTATCATTGGACTTTGTGTCTAGTGGTTGCCACAACACAAGCCCTATTAGCAGTACAGGGAGAGACTTCTGGAGTGGGGGAAGTAGTTAGGCCATAAATATTCAATAGGAGTTCTAAAAAGATGTTAGGCTTTGTAACAGCCTGCAAACTATACATTAGGATGAAAATAAGAGATGTAGCAGTAGAGAAGCAGATACAATAGATCCTATCATATGTACAAAAAGGCTCAGCAGATATATGAAAGGAAAATATGTTGAAAGACTTGAAAGAAGATTCACTGGAATATGAGACAGCAGGGGAATTTTTAGCAGATATAAAAAAAGAGTTTAAGAGAGAAGATGAAGAGACAGTTAAAGTAGTAGAACTAAAAAGAATAGAGCAAGAGGGAAAAACAATGGAAGAGTTTGTTCAGACATTCCAGAGAGCAGCAAGAAGGAGTAGGTATGAAGGAAGGCTATTAGTGGAAGAGTTCAAGAGAGGGATGAATAGAACAATCTGGCAAAGACTCATGGAGTTGGAATGCCAACCAAGTTTGATAGGGCAATAGCATTAGATAGAAATTGGAGAGAGAGTAGAAGAGAGGCAAAGAGACTAAGAAAGTGAAGGGAGCAGAGACCACAGGCTTCAAGACAAAATCCAGAAGGAGCACAATAGCAATAATGGCCAAGGAGACAGGAGGTTCAACAATAGCAGATACCAGCAGAGCCTGCTCCAATGAAGGGAGTGGAGAGAACAAATATGGTGATAGTACACTCCACTCAGAGAGCAGGGTTGGCATAGCACAGCCTATATGCCATGGATGTGGACAAGGGGAGAAACTGCTATAGTTGTGGAGGATTTGGCTATCTAGTGCAGAATTGTAGAATACATGTTATGACCTTAGCTCAGAGCTCAGGTTGCACTTAGACAAAAACTTAAGAAGAAGTAAAGGGATGTGATAATTGGTAAAGCATAAAGATACAGGAGAGTATCTATGCTATATATACTTGTATACAATGAGGAAACAATACATAGTCCATAAGGCAAACAAGTCACTGTATATGAAAAGAAAGCAAGGTTAGAGCACTTACTACATGAGGTGCTGACTGAGACTACTATAGTGTAGCTGATCATATCATCATTATCCTCTGCCCTACTCCATGTTACATTCTCAAGGTATCAATCGTAACAATACCCTATTTTCAAGATTCATGTCCTTATAAAGTTAGATCAACACTTCAAGTTTTCCTACCACATACATCACCACTTTTTTCTTGTTGGGACCAATTATTGCTTGTCCTCAATTATCAATTGCAATAAAGTATAGCTTGTGTGGTGGTCCTCCTTGATACATGGCTATGGGGTAGCTATTTCATGATGTTTCTATGTTGTGTTTTTCTTTGACCAATGCTATAGCCACTTCTTTCCAGAATTCAGGATTTTGCTCTCCTCTGAATTTAAGTGATTGATAATGTGGAGGTGGTTGAAAGATCCTTGTCTATGTGGGGGATCAGATAAATTTCATGTACTTGATTAAATTCTCAACTTCATCGTTTATAAAGCTGGACTTAGTCGTTGATATCAACTCATCTACCTTGTATGGCTTGATTAAGATTACTTCTTCATCTTCCACCCTTCCTTCCTTCTTGTCTTCATTCACCTTGTATAAATCTTGTATCTCTTGAAACTTTTCATTCACATACTTGTTGCCTCGTCCCTTATATGCATCTAATTCATCAGCTAGCATCCTTTGGATTTGAAACATTCTATTTTCCATATTGCTTTGGATTAGGTATTGTAAGTCTTCTGACACCCCTGCAATATTGGTTGCATTGACATTTTGATTGTTGATACTGGCTGTTAAAATTGAGTCTTCTATTTCTGTCATTGTTGTATTCATTTCTGCTGCAATCTTCATTATCTTCTTAATTTATTTCTGCATGTCAATCATCACCTCTAGACCTTTCAACATCTTGTGATATGTTCTAGTCCAGTCATCACTCTCTGCTTTTATTATCTTTGCTTCATTCATATTATTCAATTTCCTGGTAATATATAGGTTTGGAGAGGTGGGTGTAGTAACATAGTTGTTGTTGTTATTGTTGATCTGAGACATTTGTGCTTTGAAGTTCGAGTGGATGGTTTGAACTGTTCAAAGTGGGATTTTACCCCCCCTCTTTATAGATTTTGACTCAAATACCTTGCCCAATAATCTTTAATCACCTCTTTTGCATGAGGCAATCCTGTTTCTGCAATCCATTGATCATGTTCGTCTTCATAGCCCTTCCAATGCATGAGGTATTATATCTCTCTACCCCATTTCCTATGCTTCCTAACTTCCTCGACTTTGTATTCTTCTTCCTCATTAATAATTATTGGCAGTGGTGCTAGTTCCTCATGCTGACCCTTGAACTTTGGTTCTACACATCGTATTAGAAGGTCTTTATTGAACATGTTGTGAATCACCCATCCTTCTGGAAGTTTCAGTTGAAATATTCCTGAGCCAATATCCTTTAAGATCCTGAAAGGTCTATATCTTTTATTATCCAACTTCTTTGAGGGTTGATTTGATTGGATATTTTTGTTCTCTAGCCACACATTGTCTCCAACCTTCAGTCCTTGAGGATTTCGCCTTTTCTTGTCAAGCTACCTTTTCATATTCTTCTGTGCTTCTTCCATTGTCTTTGTAACCTGCTTCCAACTCTTCTATAGCACTGCAAGAAACTTCTCCACTCTTGGAAACTCTAATCATACCACAAGATTGCCTTTCCATGGATGTCTTCCAAAGTTTAACTCGAATGGTGTCCTTTCTGTTGCCATATGTCTTTTGTTATTGTACTAAAACTCCGCAGCTGCTAACCATTCTATCCAGTTATCCTGTTAGTAGTTGACATAGTGTCATAGAAACGTTTCTATCTCCTGGTTGATTCTTTCTGTTTGACTATCTATTTGAGGATGATATGCCATTGATAGCTGTCTTGTCATTTCTAGTGCTCTTGTAAATTCCTTCATAAATTTTGATGCAAACTGTGGCCCTCAATCACTGAGAATTTTCTTTGGTATCCCATGTAGTTTCCAAATGTCATCTTTATAGATTTTGGCAATTGCTTCTAATGATATGCCTGTTGTTGTTGCCTTTAGTCGAATTATCTTTGTGAACCGGTCTACAATGACCACTATTGCATCTATTCCATTAGACCTAGGTAAAGGTCTAATAATGTCGATGCTAATTTCCTGTCATGGTCCTTGTGGGATCTCCAATGGGTGTAGTTCTCCTGACTTCTTCTAATGTTGGACTTTGTTTTGTTAACATCCTTGTATATATTTCTTGACATCTTCTTTTAGCCCTGGCCACCAGTAAATTTGTTTGATCAGTTCTAGCATCCTCTATTGTTCTGGATGTCCCACATCCACTGAATCGTGATTTTCTTGTAAAATCTTCTCTTTAAGCTTCTTGCTGTTTGGAATATACATTCTTTCTTCCATGTATACAATTCCATCTTCTTCCCATGTTAATCCATTGTCCTTTTCTAATGCTTGGATCACTTCTTGTTCTTTGGTGCTGTTTCTTCTGATTTCTTCCAATATCTCTTGCTTGTCTGTTATAGTCTTTCTCTTCAACATCATTACTTCTGCCATGGTTCTTCTTATCCATAGTTCTTCCTTGAGCATCTGAACATCCTTGTTGTCTTTTTTCATGTTGATCTGATCTTTTCTTGAAAGGATATCTGTCTTTGTATTTGTCTTGCCTAGAGTATGTTACAGAATGAAATCATAGTCTTATAACTTCAAATACCACTGAGCTTGTCATTCGTTTAATTTGTGAGGTTCTTGGAAATATTTTAAGTTTTCATGGTCTGTCCAGACTTCAAAGAGTTCCATAGCGTCTAACAGATATTGCCTCCATTTTGTCAAAGCTTCTACTATGGCTAGTAGTTTCTTGTCGTAGATTTTGTAATTCCTTTCCACTGGTTGCATTGTCCTTGATAGAAGTGCTATTGGTTTCTATTTCCCATCTTGTTCTTGGGATAGTACTCCTCCTATTGCATGTTCTGAGACATCTGTTTCTATTCGAAATTTTCCTTTCCTCTTTGGTAAGGATAGAACTGGTTGACTAGTTATCTTGTCTTTGAGTTTCTTGAATGCTTATTAATGTTCTTCATCCCATTTCCATTCTTTCTTGTCCTTTAGTTTATTTAATAGCTTTGCTATATGACTGAAGTTTTGGATAAAAAATCGATAGAAATTTGCAAATCCAAGGAAACTTTCCATGTTCTTGATCTTTATTGGAGTCTTCCATTCTTTTACCACTTTAATCTTTTCTTACTCCATTTTGATCTGTCCCCTTCCAACTATGACCCCTAAGATCAGAATCTCTTCCATGTCGAAATCACATTTTGACCGTTTGAAACATAAGTTATATTTCTCTGCTATCTTCAAAAACCTGATTGTCCATTCTTCTAGTTCCTTCTTTGTCTTTGCTGGTATAACAAAGTTGTCTATATAATTTGCTAGCACCCCTTCATAGAGTAATTTCCAGAAAATACTATTCATTATCCTTTGAAATGTCACTGGCAAGTTGCATAGCCCAAAGTACATCACTTGTGGTTCAAATAGTCTCTTGTTTGTTAAGAATGTAGCCTTCCATTCATCTATTTCTTTGATTTGTATGTTGTTATACCCCTAGATAAGGTCAAGTTTGTTGAAATATTTTGCTTCCTTTAATTTGTCTATCACCTCTCCGATTAGAGGTAACGGTGTCTTGTCCTTTATTGTAACCTGGTTGAGTTTTCTATAGTCTTGAACCAATCATAGTGAACCATCTTTCTTTGGAATATAGAAATAAGGTGCTGCATATCATGATTTTGATTCTATTATGAATCCTACCTTGAGTTGTTCATCTAGCCACTGGTTCAGAGCTTCTTCCTCCTTTAGTGTCATTGCATAGGCTTTTGTATTTAACTCCCTAGGTACTTCTTCCATCAAATTGATCTTGTAGTCCCATTCATGTCTTTCTGGTAATTTCTCAAATTTCTTCTTGTTGAATAAGTGTGTGAAGGGTCGAATGTAATCTGGTAGATCTTCTAGATTCATATTGTCTGGTTCTTTGCTAATTTCTCCATTGTCTTGTTCTGTAATTTCTATGGCCTTTGTCCTTCTAGTTTTGAACCTGATGTCTTCACGTTTCATTGTACAGCTTTCTAGACATCTCATAAACTTGATGGCCCTGTTTTTCCAATTGACCTCTGAGTTATGTTTGACTAGCCAGTCATGTCCCAAAAACATGTCTGTTCCATTTAAGTCCATTACAGCTGCTTCCAACTGTTCCTTATAGTCATTGACTTCGATTTCTAGAGGTGTCACCCTGGTCACCTCTCCATTTTTTGTTCCATTTGCATTGAAAACTTCAAATGAGAAGTTGATTGGTTTTGTCTATATCTTTTTGTCCTTGATCAGTTGTTCATCTATCCCTGTATGTGTGCATCCAGAATCTACCAATGCTTTTACTTTCAAGTTCTTGCCATTTTTCGTCTTTACTTTTGCTTGCATATTTAATTTTTGCTTTCCTTTGCTACTTCGGAGATTCAGAATAATATATTTATTCTAGGAATTTACATGAGAGATTTCTTGTACTGTGCCTACTCGAGATCTTTGCCAAAACCCTGCTTCTTTTCTTTGTCTTCTTCATCTGATTCTTCTTGAACTTTGTGTTTCTTCATTGACTACATTTCTATGCAATCCTTGGCTATATGCCCTTCTTTGTCATATTTAAAGCATCATTACTTGTCTTCTTTCTTCTTTGATTGGCATTCCTTTGTCATGTATCTATACTTGTTGCAATTGAAGCACTTTGGCTTCCCATCTTTGAAGTTGTTATTGGATTTCCCAATATCCATGGGCTGACCTTGCCCTCTGTATGTTGTTCCTGTGTTTGTCTTGTAGTCGTGTCGTCCTTCTGTGGACTCATATCCTTGTTCTACTAATGTTATCACCACTTTTCACTCCTTGAGTGTCTCTAGTATAGCTATGGGTGGATAACCCAATATTGTCTTGATAATATCAGGTCATATGTTCTTCTTCAATAAAAAGATGACATGTAGCTTATCTGTATCTGTCTTTATGGCCAATGTATCAAACTCTATCATGAAGTCTGCTGTATTCTTCTTTTCTTGCTTGAAAGATTCAATCTTCCATTCAGTATCTGCTGTTTTCGTCTTGTCACTGAATGTTATCTTGATTCCTTTGATGAAATCTTCCCAATTCTGGGTTCCGAGTTCTTCATATAGCTCATCAAGCTTTCTCTGTGCGTATATGCCTGCTACACCTTCTCTGAGGCGAGCTAGGATCACTATGATTCTGTCATCGGTCTCTATGACCCAGTTACTCTTGAGAAACAATTGCATTCCTCTCTACCAGTCTTCAAATTTCATTTGGTCACCGTCAAACTATTCTGGGTCTGGTACTATGTTTTTTGGCATTCCTGCCTGTATATTCTCGCTAATTGCTACTGGTGCTAGTACTGGTGCTACTGACATCTCTGTGTCTGTTTGTTTGTAGTTGCTTGAGGTTTCTTCCATGATCTGTAAAGATCCTAGTCATTCTGACAGTACCTTTATATCATTCGTTCTTCTGGAACTTGTCTTGGATTTCCTTTGTAGTTGACACTATATGTGTTTCATTCTCAACATTAACTCTGTCTAGTTTTGTCTGTGGATATTATCCACTACACCTTTCTTGCAAGGTGAGCTTGCCAACGCTTTACCAAATATTATGACCTTAGCTCAGAGCTCAGGTTGTACTTAGGCAAAGACTTGAGAAGAAGTAAAGGGATGTGATAATTGGTAAAGCATAAAGATACAGGAGAGTATCTACGCTATATATACTTGTATACAACGAGGAAACAATACATAGTCCATGAGGCAAATAAGTCACTATACATGAGAAGAAAGCGAGGTTAGAGCACCTACTACATGAGGCACTGACTGAGACTACTATGGTGTAGCCAATCATATTGTCATTACTCTCTGCCCTACTTCATGTTACATCCTCAAGGTATCAATTGTAACAAGACAAATCATAGGCCAAGAAAGAAGGGTGGAGTATGAGAACAATAGGAACAATAAAGACAATTTAAATGGGAAGGAAAATCTAATAGTCCTTAATTAAATCTTAACAATAACAGATTTACAGTACTTAGTAGAGTAATGGATAATACATTCTGTTGCAATCTAGACAATAAAGACTTACTAAGAGAAGTTATAGTGAAAATTGGGCTAGAGAGAATTAATACACAGAAAGGGGTAACAGTAGAAGCACTGTTAGATAGTAGGGCAATGGGATTAGTAATGAGCTCTGAATTTGCAAAGAAGGAGGGGTTTAAGTTGAAGAAAATAGAAAATCCAATATATGTGAGAAATGTGGATGGAACATTTAACAAGAAAGAACTAATAGAAAATATAGTAGAAGTAAATATCTATTACCAAGAATATAGGAAGAGAATGGAAATCAATGTAATTAGAGAACAAAAGTGGAGTATAATCTTGGGAATACCATAGCTTGTCTGTCACAACCTTGAAATTGACTAGAGAATAAGAGAGTAAAAATAGCAAGATGTCTAGAGGAGTGTGGGAAGCAGTGGAGACCAAAACAAGAAAAGTTAGGATGGTAGAAGCAGAAGAACAAGAAAAGAAAAGAAGAAGCAGGAAAAAAATGAGAAGAAAGGGAGCAAAAGGAAAGGAAGAGAACAATGGAGGTGAAGATAGTGGTATATCAGGCATAGTTCACACTAGAGATAGAAGTCTGCAAAGTGGACTCAGAAATGTATGGATGTAAAATGACCTTGGCTTCAGCTTATGTACTGCACTGTCTGTCTGCCACATGGTCACAACTTCAGATAGAAGAAAGAATTCCAAGAGAAAAGTGAGTGCTGATTGGTATGTCACCATTAAACACTGGAGATCAAGTTTAATAAGAGTTATTTTCATTGATTATTAGACTAATAAATTATAGTGTAACTACTAGTCTTATATACAGGTACATGCTATAGGAGATGCTCAGGATTTCAGTGGTATAACCCCTATTACCCCAAGCAGAGGTCTCAGTGTTGAGACACTGACAAGAGTATGACTTTGCTATGGAAAACTGAGTCAGATAGGAGTATCTCTGTTATGAAAGACAGAATCTCTAGATTGTTGCATCACCACCATGCAGGTTTGGGAAGAAGCAATATTGTGTTCAGAGTAAACAGTGATGTTCAGATAATATCCTCTATTAGTGAAGAATAGAAAGACATCAGTAGTAGCACTCAGAGTATTATTGTAAGCAAACTCTGCAAGGGGTAAGAGTTTGGAGACTTGGCATATGACATGGCAAAAGAATGGGAAATATGGAATGAAGAGGAAGCAGCAGCAAAATCAGAAAAGGAGGCAAAAATGCTGGTGCCAGAATATTTACATAAGTAGATTCAGGTCTTTGGAAAAAAGACTAGTAAACAATCATCAGAAAACTATGAGATCATGCTATTGAGACAAAAAAAGGATTTATACCAAAAAAGAGGAAGGTTGTCAGAGTTGTGAATGATGGACTTGGTTTTATTCTATTTTCCTTTTCTTTTATATTCCTTTATTTTATTCTTGAGTTTCTTTTTTCTTTATTTGGACATAGGTGAAGAAGACAAAATATGATGTCACATGTTACATAGGCATGACTTGATGGTCACATAAGTCACATGCTCATGTGATATGATGGAACAATATAGAAAGTTCTAGAAACAATGAAGTCATACAGCATAGTTAATACATGTTGATCTCAAGGCAAACATATAGTCATTAAAGTAGGGCTAAAAGAGTATAGCATGGACCATCAGTAGTTTGTATATAAGATAGATATCTTGTGCTTAGGAACTCTATCAAGTTCTCTTGTGTTACTTAATACAAGAGTGTGTCTTTTGTTTAACTCAGAGTTTAAGTCATAACAAAGGTGTACCTATTGTCAAGAGAAGAGAGGGAGGAGGTGCATGAGTTTATTTTGGAACAACAGTACATTAGACCTTCAAAGTCACCTCAAATGGCACCAGTGTTTTTTGTAGGAAAGAAAGATGGCAAGAAGAGGATGGTACAGAACTATAGGTATTTAAATAAATGGACTATTAAGAATAGTTATCCTTTATTTTTAATTACAGATGTAGTAGAGAACATAAGTATAAAAGAAGTATTTACAAAGATGGACTTGTGATAGGGTTATAATAATGTATAGATAAAAGAAGAAGATGAGTAGAAGGTGGCATTCATAATACCAGAGAGGTTATTCAAGCCAACAATGATGTTCTTCAGTCTAACAAACTCACCTACAACTTTTCAGACCATGATGAATGAGATTTTACAAGACCTCATCAATACTGGGAAAGTGGTGAGTTTTATTGATAATATAATTATTGGAACTGAGACAGAAGAGAAACATGATGAGTTGGTAAAAGAAGTGGTGAAGAGATTGGCAAAAAACAATTTGTATATGAAGCTAGAAAAGTGTAAGTAGAAGGTGAAGGAAGTAGGATTTTTAGGAGTGGTAATAGGACCAGAGGGGATCAAGATAGAAGAGGAGAAGGTGAAGGGTGTCTTAGACTGGCTGACTCTAAAAGGAGTCAAGAATATATAAAAGTTTTTAGGATTGGCAAACTATTATTGTCAATTCATCAAAGATTTTACAACTATAGCAAGACCACTGTATGATATGGACCAGAAGTGAGAATGGATGGAAAGGCAAGAAGAGACATTTAGGAGCTTGAAGGAGAGGTTTATAAAAGAACCAATGTTGGCAGTACTAGACCTAGATAAGAAAATGAGAATGAAAGTAGACATATTAGATTATATTATAGGAGGAGTATTATTTATGAAGTGTGAAGATGGGAAGTGGCAGCCAGTAGTCTTTCTCTCAAAATCTTTAAACAAGACAAAAAAGAACTATGAAATTCACAATAAGAAAATGTTGGTAGTTATAAGAGGATTGGAAAATTGGAGACATCTATTAGAGGGTACAAAGTACAAGTTTGAAGTTTGGATAGACTATAAGAATTTGAAGTACTTTATAAAAGCATAGAAGTTAAATAGGAGACAAGCCCAATAGGCACTATATTTGTTAAGATTTAACTTTATCTTGAAATATATTTCAGGTACAAAAATAAGGAAGGCAAATAGATTGAGTAGAAGACCAGATTGGAAAGTAGATGTAGAAATGAGAATCAAGTATTCATTAAGGACTGTTGGCTTTGCAATTTATCAGAGGTAGTAATAAAAGGATCCAAAGTAGATATAGTAGAAAAGATAAAAAAGGCTAGGAGTAAAGACAAGGAAATAGTTAGAGTAGTAGAAGAGATGAAGAAGACAAAGGTAAAAATGTTGAGAGAAGAAGAATGGCAAATAGAAGAAGAATTGGTGCTGAAAGAAGAAAAGATGTATGTGCCAAAGAATGAGGAACTAAGAGTGGAGATAATCCAGTTGCACTATAATACACCAGTGGCTGGACATAGAGGCAAGTGAAAGATGACAGAGTTGGTAACAAGAAACTATTGGTGGCCAGAACTAAGGAGGTGGGAAAATATATGGAGGGATGTAATATGTGCCAGCAGATGAAAAATAGAATGGAGGTACTAGTAAAGAAGCTGAAGTTGAGTAAGGTTCCAGAAAAGCTATAGACACACCTAATAGTGGACTTCATTACAAAGTTACCATTAGTAGCTAGAAAAGATACAATCCTAATAGTCTGTGATAGGTTGTCAAAAATGACATATTTTTGTAGTAACAACAGAAGGAACATCAGCAGAAGGACTAGCAAGACTATTTAGAAATAATGGACAGAGGACCACAGTTTGCAGCAGAAATAACAAAGGAATTTAATAACATGTTTGAAATTGAAATGAAGCTGTTGACATCATTCCACCCACAAGTAGACAGCCAAACAGAGAGAATGAATCAGAAACTAGAACAATATCTGAGGTTCTTTATAGATCATCGATAAAAGGATTGGCCTGAATGGTTAGCATCAGCAGAGCTTGTAATTAATAACAAGACACATTCAACAACTAAAGTGTCTCCATTTATGGCAAACTATGGAAGGGAACTAAAAATGGAAATAAATATTAGAAGGAGAGAAAAAATGGAAAAGACGATGAAGTTTGCAGAAAGAATAAAGAAAATATAGGAGAAAGCAGGAGCAGCATTAAAAAAGGCATAAGAGGAAATGAAACAACAGGCTAATAGAGAGAGAAGAGAAGCAGAGATGTGGAAAGCAGGAGACAAGGTGATGTTGAGTATGAAAGATCTGGTATTTAAAGAAAAACTGGCAAAAAAGCTCATAGATTGTTATGTTGGACCATATATCATTGACGAGGTAGTATCAAGTATCAACCAATGCAGTCAAATGACAACTACCTGTTTCAATGAGGATACATCTGGTGGTAAATGTCAGTCAAATAGTATGATACAAGGAGCAAGTGGAAAGGCAGAAGAGAGAAGAAGTAAAACCAGTAGAGATGGACAGAGTAGAGAAATTAAACAAAAGAAAAGTAAGGGGAGTAGTAAAATACTTGGTATGGTATAAAATATTTACAGTGAAACATGATAGTTGGAAAAAGGAAGAGGACTTAGAAAATGTAAAGGAAGTAGTAGTAGAATTTAAGAAAAGAATGAATATGGAAGTCAGAAGACAGGAAAAATTAGAGATGGTAGAAGAAAAGAACTTTAGGAGAGGAGAGTTACCAAGGAAGAAGTATATAATAAAAATGTTGTACAAATAGGATGATGGAAAGTTTGAACACAAGTATTTAAAGAGATTGGAGAGGAATTGGGAAAAGTGGAAGGGGAAAGACAAAATGATATGGGGAGATAAAACAAGTTTCTCTGGGAGTAGGAACCTTGAAAGGGAGATAATGTTAGACTTATGAAGTTTAGACCTAAGTTTCTTTTAATTTCCTTTTCATTTTATTTTTCTTCTTTTCTTTTCTTTTAGTTTCTGGAAACTGAGGTTAGGGGTTAGTGTAACATAACAATCACACTGTCACATGTCGCATGTCACAGTCACAAGTCATGTGGTAGCAATGAAAGGATGTAGAAGGTTCTGGAAAGATAATATCATATAACATATTTAACACATGGTCATTTAGGGTAGGCTAAAGTAGTAGTAGCACAGACCATGGGGTTTTAGTATATAAGATATACAATCCTATACAGAGTTCTCTTGTGTTAACTCTAATACAAGGTTCTATTTATTGATTAACTCTAAGATCTTTAAGTCATAGCATCTAACTTGTGGTCTCTTGCACTATAATAGAGGTATAGATTGTTTTTGAGCCATTTCTTGTACTTGTCACTGGTTAACTTGCCATTGCTAGCCAGCTTGGAAGAAAGGTCCACTCATGGAGAATTGGGTTGTTTCTTTGGAATAGGAGACAGAAATGGTTTGGAGAAATATGATTTGGTAGATGAAGTCACTGGGAATGTATTTGCCTACTATGTGAGGCTGTGGCATTACCAGTAGTAGAAGCTTTCTCTTGCTTCCAGAAGTAAGACTCAAGAGCCTCTTTTTCCACCTGCTTGGCATAGTAGTGTTCATAATCACATTTCTAGTAGTGATAATTAATAGTCATTGCTAAAATATACATATCCTGGAACAAGGTGGATTTTCCTTATTCTCAGGTGGAGATAGGGTCCTGGATCCAATTGAGGAGACCCTGGTAATAGTAGTGGCACAGAACACTATTCCTCCAATTTGATTAGGAGACATAGCACATAAAATTCATGTTGTAAGTGGAAATCTTATTGCCAGGCTTCATACAGAGATTGTCCAACATGTTGGCTACTTCACTGATAAGGCCCAAAAGACCAAAATGTCAATGTAGCTTGTTGACAAACAGATTCTAACTGGAGAGCTAATCTTGTAAGATATCTTAGTCTTCTTAGTTGAGGCCCACCTCAAACCAGTCCTGGACGACTCCAGTAAGATAGGTTATTGCAAAGTTCATTTTCACAATGTCCATGTTGAATTGTGCAGGATTAGCATGGAAATAGAGGTAACATTGGAATAAGAAATTATTGAGCTTGTTAGACTCAGTGTTGCTGAAGATATCAGAGATGTGAGGTTTAGTTCCCTTTGAATTAGTATTAGAACCAGAGGTCTGATTAGCATTAAGTGTATTTGTTAGTCAACTGAGTACATCAGCTAACTATTTATTAGTATTACTACTCCAATAGGGTTTTGACCATGAGTGTTATGAACTAAAGCTCTTAGGATTGGATGGTAGAACAACTCTTGTATTGAGTAATACAAGAGAACTCGATAGAGATTCCTTTACAAACTAGTCTATTTTTTATACTACTACTGATGGTCTGTGCTCACTACTATGCACCCTACCCTAAATGACTATATGTAGAACATGAGGTCAACATATGGTGTCCATGTTGTATGATGTCATTTGTTCTAGAACCTTCTACTTTGTTCTTCTAAGTCTCATGACCAGTGTTATAACCACACCATCAGATTGTGACTGATGTGACAGTATGACCAATCACTTCTAACCCTAACCTCCCTTTAAATTCTTCCAAGGCCTCCCCTGCATTCTTCAAATCTTCTTTTTTTTTCCCAGATATCTCCTTCTGCTGTGCATTCTTCTACTTCTTCCATCTCAATTGGTTTTCCTTCCTTCTTTTTCTGTCCCTTTACTTGCTTCTTATACCAAACTATCCAGCTTACATTGACTACCGGGTGAATTCTCATCGAAGACAGTAATCACAATTTCACTGCATTTGATAATACTACTTCCTTTATGGTGTATGGCCCTACGTATCTCTCTGTCAACTTTCATACTAGTCTTTTCTTAAATACTAAGTCTCTCGTACTTAGCATGACTCTATCTCCCTTCTTCCATTCTTCCATTTCTTTTCAACCTTGATCCACATACCTCTTCATTTCTTCTTACGTCTTCTTCATTGCTGCCTCTGCTTCCTCATGTACTCTCTTCATTCTTTCCACAAATTCTGTTATGCTTTCTACCTTCCCCTTTTTCCTTATATCCTCTCATCCTCAATTCTCTGCTATAGTTTGCTATAAATGGCAAAACCTTAGTTGCTGTGTGAACTTTGTTGTTCACTACAAACTCAGCTGTCACCAACCATTCTGGCCAGCCTCTCTGTCTGTGCTCTATGAACAACCTCAGGTACTGCTCCAACTCCTGATTCATTTGTTCTATCTGCCCATTTGTCTGTGGGTGGAATGCTGTTGACAGTTTTGTTTTTATTCCCAGCATTCGGTTCAACTCCTTTGTCAATCCTGCCACAAACTGAGGTTCTCGATCTGACACTATACTCTCTGGCAATCCATGCAACTTCCATATGTTATCTCTATACAATCTTACCAATCCTTCCGCCAATGTTCCCTCCGTTATTGCTACAAAATGTGCTATTTTGGACAATTTGTCACACACCACTAGAATCGCATTCTTCCCTGCTACTACTGGTAGCTTTGTGATAAAGTCTACCGTTAGGTGTGTCCATGGCTTTTCTAGCACCTTGCTCAACTTTAATTTACCCACCGGTTCTTCCGTTCTATTTTTCATCCTCTGATATAAGTCACATCCTTCCATGTATTTTCCCACATCCCTCATAACTCCCAGCCACCAGTAGTTCCTTGTTACCAACTCCACTATCTTCTAACGTCCTCTATGTCCTGCTGCCGGTACATCGTGATGTAACCGGATTACTTCTGCTCTCAATTCTTCATCTTTTGGCACATATACCTTTCCTTCCTTCAACACTAGCTCTCCTTCTATCTTCCATTCATTCTCTCATAGTTCCTTCACCTTTGTCTTCTTCATCTCTTTTACTACTCTAACTACGTCCTCATCCTTACTCCTAGTCTTTTTTATTTTTTCTAATAATTCTACTTCTGGTCCTTCTATTACTACTTTCTGTAAATTACAGATCCAATTGTCTTTAATAAATACTTGATCCACATTGTCTCTTTCTACACCTATTTTTCAGTCTGATCTTCTACTAAGTCCATCCACTTTTCCCATCCTTGCTCCCGGCACATGTTTCAGGGTAAAGTCAAATCTAGATAAATATAGTGCCCATCAGGCTTGCCTTTGATTCAACTTTTGCATCTTCATGAAGTATTCTAAGTTCTTATGATCTGTCCAGATCTCGAACTTGAACTGCACTCTTTCTAACAAATGTCTCCAAGCTTCTAACTCCTTAATAATCACCAACATCTTCTTATCATGAATTTCATAATTCCTTTCTGTTTCATTCAACGATTTGGAAAGAAATGCTACCGGTCTCCATAATTTATCCTTACACTCTATTGACAATACTCCCCCTGTTGCATAATCAGACATGTCTACCTCCATTTGCATTTTTTTATCTAGGTCTGGTGCCGCTAGCACCAGTTCTTCTGTAAACCTTCCTTCCCTGTCCATTTCCACTTCTTATTCTTCTTCACCATATCATGTAGTGGCCTAGCTATTGATGCAAAACCTTCAATGAATCAGCGATAGTAATTCGCCAATTCTAAGAATTTTTGTATATCTTTGACACCCTTGGGTGTTAGCCACTCTAATACTCCTTTTACCTTCCCCTTTTCCATCTTGATTCCCTCTGGTCCTATTGCCACTCCCAAGAATTCTACTTCTCTAACCTTCCATCTACACTTCTCTGGTTTCACATATAGATCATTTTCTTCTAGCCTCCTAATAACTTCTACCACTATTTTGTCATGCCCTTCTTCTGTCTCCATTCCAATTATCACATCATCAATAAAAGCCGCTACTTTTCCTGTATTGATAAGATCTCTTAGCAACTCATTCATCATAGCTTGAAAGGTCGCTAGCAAGTTAGTCAATCCAAAAAACATCACCACAGGTTTGAAGGACCCTTCTGATATGATAAATGCTGCCTTCTACTTGTCTTCTTTCTTAATTCTCATGTTGTTATATCCCCACCTCAGATCCATCTTCGTAAAAACCTTCTTCGTTCTAATATTCTCCAACACATCTGATATTAAGGGCAGAGGATAGTTGTTTTTAATGGTCCATTCATTCAGATACCAATAGTTCTGAACCATTCTCTTTTTTCCATCCTTTTTCCCTATGAAGAATACTAGTGCCATCTGTGGTGATTTCGACGGTTGGATATACCCTTTCCTCAGCTGCTCCTGGATAAACTCCCTTACTTCCTCTCTTTCCTCCCTCAACAATAGATAAACCTTTCTGTCAAGTTCACAAATGGTGGACTTAGTTTTTCTCTATTTTATTTTTCATTTTCATTTTCATTTTGTTTTATTTTTAGAATAGCTAGGGTTAGGGTTAGAAGTGATTGGTCACACTGTCACATCAGTCACAAT
>Ga0157364_1000517_pt1 | contig 27011 bp, 16 predicted proteins | sample AttsexASBM2_FD_111476 | JGI IMG/M metagenome (GOLD analysis project Ga0157364, IMG submission 111476) | Fungus gardens microbial communities from leaf cutter ant in Ribeirão Preto, State of São Paulo, Brazil - Atta sexdens ASBM2 | ecosystem: Host-associated > Fungi > Mycelium > Unclassified ... | reverse complement strand
GTGTAATAAATATCCAAGTGTTTCCATGTTAATCTAAAGTTTAGTAAATTTTGCTGATAGACTTTCAATTCAATTTCAATTTGTACTTACTAAATTACACATGTTTAACGAATTTTATCGAAAATTCGATATGTACCCTTAGTTTAATGCTAACTATTACAACAAACAGTATTACAACTTCAGTCATTTCATTATGAAATGTGCAATAATACTTGCAAAGTGAACCATATTTGTTCTATTCCTTTGGCACTCATATTTGTGTTAAAATATGAAAAGTAAAATAAAATGTATAGCATTATACTCTTTATAATACTTGGTGTTGAATTCACAATACAAATGTCAGTTTTCAAATTTAGAATTAAAAAGAATATGAAGTTTAATAATTCAACATCTAACGATATAGTGATACCAGTAATTAACAGCATGTAAAATTATCCTAAATTTTCATTAATTTCTTTATACTTCTTCCAGCAATCAAATCCTTTCAACGAAGGAAATTTCTTCAATGTGCAATCTATGCAATATACCATAAATTTCTTCTCTTCCTTCTCCTCCTCTTTGCAACAATATATTAAACACTTCAGTTTGCAAAGAATAAAAATTTGTTTCCTAAATAAAAATTTGTTTCCTAAATAGTTTAAATAATTTAAATATATATTATGTAATATAATATATTGCATGATATATTAAAAATGAGGACATACTTTGCAATAATGCATTTTCTCCTTCTTGAGCTGATTATCATATTGTATTTTCACACCTTTGTCTTTAAAAAATTCGAGTATCAAGTAATTGTATATCATTATTTGCTTCAAGCAGTCCTTGATTAAATGGAACATTTGCGGATTTGAGATTTTAGTCTCGCATGCCAACCTCCATGAAAACTGCATCAACAGTATGATTGATTTGAATTTTTGCACCTAATTGTTAATTTCCATTCATAACATTCTATCGCCAACTCATATTGTCTGATAGTAAACGGGCCAACATTCTACGCAACATTATTGCACCGATCGCATGCATCCAATGCACACAACTGACGTTTATCTATGATATCACTTGGTTTCCGATGGGATTTGTATATCGGAACATTATTTTTATGCAGAATATCTAAATCTGGCCATCAATTATCCCTTAAATAACTGACTTGCACACAAGCGAATATATCACACCTTAGTATGATATCGCGAATCATTCCCAGTCCAGTTCGATATTAATGACGGAACAGAATTAAATTATTATTCTCTTGATGAGGCGTTCTGTAGTCGGGTACCTAAAGACAATATAAATTGAATCTCAATCAATTCTAAATACACTCTTTTCAACTGAAAATTGTATTATATCAAATGATTTTACGATATGATTTTACGATGAATTATAAGAATTATTATTATAACGAATTATTATTATTGTATAAATTAGTTTAAATTATACCTTTATATATAACTGTATGGTGTTTATCTCTAAGATATTATGACATGGATAAACATATTATTATCCCAATTTACCTAAGGAAGGATGGTAAATTTTGTTAATTCATCTAATTGCAGCTTCCATTTGTTTGCGTTTGATAGATCCACATTAGTAGCAAATTTCACTGTTTCTATTTCATTGTTTCTATTATATTTCACCTTTTGCAATTGGATATTTGACTGAAATTGTCAGAAATGGATACATTGCCATACGCATTTTCTTTATGATCTTTATGATCATCCAGAATAGTTTGGGCTTGATAATTCGCATATTCTGTAATATTTATAAAACTCATGTAACTGAAACATTTCCAGATTTTCTTTTTCTGCTTTCTATCCCAATTCTCATCAGAAACGTACTTGTTCACGTATCTCTACTCTCTTAGAGGGATTTGTTTTGATCAGAGTCTTAGAAAAATTGATCAGATTAATCTTGAGCACTTTCGTAAGTATATATCATAACAATGGAATGCCTCCTCCATGTCATTTATATGATATCTCTTTATTTGCGGCAATAATCTTGCCTTCGTTAATTGCTTGGTTGAGCGGGCCTAGCGGTAAATAATCGTTTATCAATGAACAGTTTGATACCTTGTTCATTTTAGCACCTTTACATTTTTCGAGGATGCGTCCATAATGTAACATGCTTATTTTTTGTTTCAGTTACCTGTTTATTCAATTATCTTGTGGATAACTATAAAGAGCAAAACTATAAAGAGCAATAAATAAATTCTGTGAAATAAAAAAATAAGTATGTTAACGGCTAGTTAATTGGTTAGTTCTTCACTATCGCTCATATAAACTGTAACTGTTTTGTTTATTAACATGCTTGATAATAAATTTGAGGGACAAGTAATACGAATAGATTTAATATCATGATCATTCCCTCCCCTTCCCCCCCCCCCACACATTAAAGCTCCTTGGTTTTATAGATACGTTTTAAATATTCTATAGGTAGACACTGATTATTAGATATCGTTCTCTATTTATTTCCAAAATATCTTTTCATACGTGAAATTAGTTTTAAATTAGTTTTATCCAACAAATGAGGAAGATATTAATCCAAGTTATGTGAAGAAAGACTGCAACATATATATATACAAAACAACATATATATATATATATATATATACAAAAAATTTTATCAAGACTACAAAATACAATTATGAAGACTTTCTTGAGTAACAAATAAATATGTTTTTAAACATGTTTTTAGCCTTCCCGAAATAATGGTGAAAGAATAGAATAGACGTTGCATATGTTTTTACAAATACTTTATTAAACATTGCAAAGTGTGGTACATGGTATCACAACGTTGTTATACTCATTGCATGTATGCGGTACGATTACACATTATACATCGGATTCACGAACACGAATATACTGAGGAGCACAATAAGTTCATCTTGCGATTCCGCTCACCATAGCGCAGATCGTTACAATTTATCTCAGAACAATCTCTTCGCGAACACCATACTTATTTCGAAGAATTAATTCGCGAATCGATACATATTTGATAAATACAATGCTATTTGAACATTGTCCTAAGAATTTATTCTCCTAATATCTATATTCTATACGTTCGCGAACAATTTTATTAAATCTTCACAGCCAACGACTAAATTAAAAGTTCTCTCACATCCTCACGCTCGTATTCGCATTCTTATTTAAAAATTATAACTGAAGTATGTTTCTTTTCGGGAGTAGTGTAGATCTAACTTTACTCTACCGGAGAATTCGCAACAGTATCGTAACAATATCAGGAAGCTGATAAATATATCCTTTGCTCGAAAGTACAAATTAAAAATTGATAAATATTATTGTTGTAATGTTGCATATCATTAAGAATATGTGTGATTAAAGCTCGCGCGCCTCCTGCTGCTACTATTTTAAAAAATCAATCACATAGATATTGTAACACAATTTTTATTCATTATATGTATAACAATTTAAAATTATGAAAATGATTAAAAATGAAAAATCGTATGAATCTCTTCTTAAAACGGAGACAACAGTTTTCGGTGATGTAAGAATTCATATGATTTCTTGCATTTGATGTGATAATTCTTGCATTTAATTTAATACGATTGCAGCAAGGCAACAGGAGTCTTTAAAGTGTTACAATATAAACAGTAAAACGGAGTTCCCGGCACTCCGCGTAAATAGTTGCTAAGTTTTGTACATAACGGCAAAATCAATTCGCCGACTATTGTAAATATCTAAATTCAATAATTTCGTAAGACGAAAAAATCCGATACGTAACAGGACTTTATGCGACGTCAAATCAATATCTTCAAATAGAATAGATTTGCGCGATAGAAATCAATCTACATAGTTTGTCCTGGATGCCAAGTCGATGTACAAATCTTACTGGTTATCTCTGACTAATTCTGAACTGATTTAGCTCCATCCCTACGTATATCGATTAGATACAGGTCGATTCTTGCGCTATATCATTATTTCATCGATTACATATATTAATTATAATTTTCACATTTCGTAGTTACTGTATGCGAGTCGCGTATAATCTGTTAACAAGTTAGTATCTCACTAATTAATTTAAACTTTTAACAAATTCTTAATGGTGAGGCTTAACGGAGAGAATTATTTACATACTAGATATTATATTATATGTAAGAAAAACAAAGATATATATATTGATTTTTTTACGTAATTGCACAATTGGCAAGCAAATAATGCATTCTCTATTAAGTCACTTTCAAGAATTCAGCAGATATCTTGAATAATTATATATCAATAATAATTACATACTGTTATACTCGTATATATAATATTACATAATAATATAATATATATAATACATATATAAATATATAATTATTATTGTTATATAATTATTCGATGTATGTATTATATAAGATATTAACGTAATAGATCATGCGACTCATTCTGTACACATCATGACTTTCATCACACATTCAAAGTATACTATAATTAAAGCTCGCGAAAAAATGTTCAACATATGGCATGATTTCTTCAAAATTAAGCTATCTAAAGAAACTGATGAACATGTATATATATATATATATATATATATATATCTATATTGGAAATATTATTCCTAAAATGGCCTTTATTTTTTCCATTTTATTCTATTAAAAATTGCACAGGAAGCACGACTGGTTCCTCAAAAGTCAACAGCAATTTCTATTATGATCCTTAGAGTTTCTGTCGCGAGCTTCTGCCATCGGTTGCAGTATACAATTGCTTAGAAAGACTCTTTATCAAAATCAGCAGCACGTAAATATCAGATATCAATTGATTCTTTGCAATTAATTCTTGCCCTTGTCGTTTTGGCTAGGTGAATAACTTGTTCAATAATTAAAATTTGCATAATTTTAATATATTAAAATTTACAATAAAATTTACAATATACAATCTAAACTCATCGTGCGGCTGCTTTTGAACTGATAACCGGACAGGAATTGTACGAAAGTGATTAAGCGAGGTGAAACGAAATGGTCAATCGGCTATAAAGAAAGATTTTATAAGTGTCTACCGACCAGACCGGGCAGGGCGACTCGTGTGTGCAGCGGTAGTGGTCCCGGACTAACTTCTCCCATCATCATCACGGTTCCCAGCTGTCCCACAAAGTATTAAACACACATCAAGAATCGACTCCAGAACCATATCTTCTCTCACATGTAAGCCGTTTGACATTAATCGATTAATCGTTTACGTTCAATCTGGCGCATCAGACAACTTTTACGTATATCGCGTACACGAGCTGAGATTGTAATATTATTTACAGAACGGATTGGCTGATTGTGTCATCGAGATAGGCCTAGAATTTACTTCGAATCAAAACCCAGCTTCAAAGTGAATCTAACTCACGAAGCCAGAAAAAATAAAACTTGTCTAACTCTCTATTTACAAAAAACTACTAAAAGATGCTAATTTGCCAGCAGAAAGCACAATTTTGTCGATTTCTTACTTGTATATACGTATGTAATTTATTCTTTATAAGAATAATCTGTTGGTAAGTAATATTGCGTATTTTTATTTTAAAAAAAGAAAAAAAAATGACAACAATCGACTAAGCAACGATCATGGTTTCGTTGTCTAAAGTATCACGCCTGGAAATTACATTGCGTCTGCAACATTGACTTCGTTATCAAATTATAAGTAACAGTTACATTACAAGTAAATGTACGAGCCCGTAATATCACTGCCAGAATTATCTTAGCGAGACTTAAAGGAATTAAATCTGATAAAAATTCCTTAACGTCAGATTTTTTTTTTAACTTAACAACCATTCAGGAAATATGTCTTATATACATAAGTTAACGCTTAACTCAATATTTAAACATAGATACATGGACAGATCACCGGCAACAATTATATAAAACATATAATGTTGGGACCTTAAAATAACTCTTAAAACGCCAAAAATATATCTTAAAAATATTATGTTCACAACTGCGATCTACGTGCAGAGCTCCTGACACTCGTCTGTGAATAAATAACATAAAAATATACAACTAAAAGGAGAAAACAATGTAAATTAAGTAAGATAGGTACGTGTGAAGTAGTACATTGCGGCATGCAAATATTAAACGGATAAGTATGCCGGCAGCGCGATTGCAAGATGATCAATGCCAGAGATCCTTTAACATTAAAAAATTGATTGCATGCAAAAAAAACGCTCGAGAATCACAGTCGGTAAAATAAGTATTCGCAATCTTATTCTTTCGAATAAAATTTTACAAAGAATTAAAATTAATATTCCAATATTACGAACGAAAACGATCTGTTCTGTCAGAAATATTACATTTTCATGTAAAGTTATCTTAAAAAAGACAAGATATACGAATATTCTTTTTCCCCACTTTGTGCCAGCTTATAAATGAACTTATAAAAATGAATATATAATTTTTTACAGTAAGGATTAAAAGATCACAGCAGCAATAGAGCCTCAATGCCTTTTTCGTCTTTACAGTTGCAATCATCAATTCTCGATTAGAATTAATGAACACTGAAAATTATGTTTAATGCTCGATCGTTTGAGCCTCGCAAAGAATTTGGCAAACATTTCAGTGGTCAGAAAAGAAAGAATCCGGGAGTGCCCGCACGTTAAAGCTCTGTTGAGATTAGAAAAACATTATTTCTTATTCAATTCAATAAACACTATGTACTCTCCAGGTCCCGAATTTTCTTCTCTAACATTCTCTATGTACAAATAGAAGTATATTATACTTCAAAATATGTATTATATATTATAATTAAAAAAAAAACCGACAAACCGGCATCTTCGTTCTCATTAAAACTATACGTACATATTAATACTTTCGAAAAATCACCGCGTGTTGTATGACCTATTCGCAATTATTCAAAGAGGAGAATCTGTCTTTTGCCATATAGGTCTTAGGTACACATAGATCGTTCGTCGAGCGTTTTCCCGGCTACAATGTTCGTAACGGAATAAATCCCTCCATTCCGATGAGTCTGAGGTCTTCGTCATCGGAATTAGAATCATCACTGTCACCGTTTCTCTCTCTCTAGAAAAACCGATGAAAAAAAAGTACAGTCAAACGTGCGCTCCGCAAATGTACGTGACTGTGATTTTTTTTCCCTCTAAAGAGAAGAAGGGAAAGATACACAAGTAAAAAAAAGGTCAGAGAAGCTTGTTATCTCTACGTACATTAAACATAATTTTCGAATCGCAAATTTATAAATAAGAAATTTATTCCATCGTTATGCAATGAATATCACGCTATTGCCTATTTATTAATTCTCGTTATGTGTCTATCATAGGCAATCGTTGACTAGAATAGTTATTTGCTGCACAGTTATAAATCACTTCAACAGAAAAGAATACGCAGTTACGAGGAGTCATTCGCACGCGATTGACTCGTTAACATTTCACTATCTGTCACGTACGATGTTATAAGATTGGGCAGAGCAGAAAAAAGTCGGTTTGCATCAACAAATAGCATACGTACATTCCCCTTATTCTTAAGCAAGCAGATATGTTAAAATTCACGGTGTATTTATAGACATCGTTTTCAAAATTGAGATATTGATTGCAATAGCAGCATAAAACTTGAGATTCCACTATTTAATTGGTGATAGTCATCATTAGAACTGTGTAATTATATAAAAGTATTTATTTGTAGATCTGATTTTTTCCATCTTTTGAAATTAGTTACTAAATTCTTAAATTCGTTTCTCTTAAAAAAGGTACCGGATTTCGAGTTACGCTGCTATCACATCCAAATCCTTGATTACCACTGTTGCTGTTTCACTCGAGATTTTGAACTCGGAAATCGAAAACAAAACATTATATCGTCCAGATAAAATTAGTTTTATACGTGCAATAGACATTCAAGCTTGTATTTTATATAAAAAAACGAAAGCAAGAAGAGACGATTATTAAAGTCGAATCTAAAGTGAACGTTCGCGCGATTACATCTCCTCTACATATTGTCTGTATTACATATACAGTATAGAGAACATGCGTAGAAATATACAGTGTACACACACTAGCCACAGGCTATTATTGTTTACACTCACAGTCAAAGTAAAGAATTAAAAAAAGAAATGAGATATGAGATTCATTTGTATCAGTCGTCTTTGTGGAAAACAAAGAACGTGAAACTTAACGAAATTGTATACGACTATACGAACGAATGCGAATGTAAAGCAAGTTACATAGGAATTAATGTAAAGTAAATTGTAATTCCGCGTTTAACGCGAAATATGTATACACGATTCTTCCACTTTCTCCCGCTTTTCCTTTCTTCGGCCTAAAAAGTTCAGATACACAAAAGGTGGTGGTGTTAGGATTGCTGTTAGTTCTACCTTCTGTGTAAATTGAGAATTACATAGGGCTCGTCCGGATTAGTGCCGACGTCTGTGGTGCTGTTGTTAGGCTGATAGCATGGATTAACAGTATAATTGAGATTAGGCTGATGGAAACTCACCGGCTGAACGCTGGTCCTGCGTCGTTCCATCTCGCGATCTTCCAAGCAGAAGTCTGAATCTGAATCGACCTTCCTCGCAACCTCGTCCTATTGCAATGTATAATAATTATATTATAGATGTGGTAAAATTATTTTCATTTATTCCATAATCTAATGTATTATATTGTAACAATATAATATAGACATCTAAGATGATATACAGTTGGTTTTAAAATGAAGTTTTCAAATTTTCGGACAGTACCTGCGTCATTTGTTGCGTGGTTGTGAGAATTCTTGCTAGCGGACTACAACAGACCGGCAACGTTTCTAATAACGTAGGCCTGGAATGCGTTAATAAGGGCTTCATGTATTTGGTATCGAAATCGCCCCAAATTCTCGCGAGCAATGCCTTTTCGTTAGGTTTCGTGCCAGTGATACCACCACTGCTACTACCGCCGCCTGGTAACGATCCGTCCTGCATAGAATTATACTGTGAAATGTGAACAATGCATCAATTATCCATCCTGTATGATTCTGCGAGTTTTTCTTTAATCTTTAAACAAAAGTACACCACTCCCATTTATTATTTATAAACATATATTTATTAATGCATTAAAATAAAATCGAAATAAGTATACATGTTAGTATACATATTTAATTTTTTTTTAAGCATAAAAGTACAGTAATAATAAGGATGTCATTAGATATATTAATATACTAATGACATCCTTTTTGGATGTTCGGAGTTACTTTTATTTATTATTAATTATGAAGAAATACATGCGTTCTTATTAATCATGACTTTTGGTGTTCCATATTAAACATGTCTGTGTAGGTATTGTTAATGAATGTAAGTATTTTAGTGTTCTCCAGCTATTCTCCAACATACAGAATGGATAACAAAAACCATACTTGAAAAAATAACCAGAAGCACGTGCAGTTAACAAATTCAATCAAAAGCCTTAATAAAATAAATCTGCAATTTGCAATATAAGCAGACGGATCGTATAAATCATATAAGTGATTTACATTCACATGCTACAATAATAATAAAAAAAATGGCTTCAATAAAGATATCAAGCGGCACTTGATGCAGTTACTTTTACAAGAATTGCATGAACTGTATGCGCCTTATACAAGATGTTAAAAAAACCATTCAGTATTTATATGATAAATAAACAAGGAAATTAAATCAAAAGATTCAGAATACTGAAGTAAATCTTCACGTCGCACGTAGAATTCAATAAGTCAGTTATAAATAAAGTTATTAATAAACAAAATTATTTATATTTCAGACACATGGTAGAATTTTTGACCTATATTCACTAATGCTTTTTTTCAGTATGATTTGTACTATTTACCATAATATAAATTATAAATTCTGGTTTCTTTTAACACCCTGTATAAAAGATACAATATTGAAGGAATTGTGTCGCGCTATGCAATTTATGCAATTCTATTGACATTTCTAGTTAGTACTAGCACAGATTTATACTCTACAATTATTTTTTAACAGAGTTTCGGCTGAAATTTTTCAATTTTGGTTTTTTAATATAAAAAATGTGGAATTCTTCTTTATTTTTATAAGGAATTATATAAAATGCTACTGGAACTGTCATTATTTCTTTCATTAATAAAATGTAATGTTAACTTCACGGATACTCAAAAGTAGGATCTGTGAAGTTAACACGGTAAATATTCACCTTTACACAGCCCGCTCCAAATGACCTCCGAGTAATCTTGATCTTGACTCTCAAGGAAGTCAAAGTCACTGACCTTTTCCGTCGCTTGTTACTCATTAAAAAGTTATGAGCAAAACAATTTTTATAAATGGAACATTTTAAAAACAAAAATCTACTTTAAAATAGATTTCCTGCTTTAAAAACAAAGATTTTCTCGCAGGAAATCTATTTAAAGCAGAGAATTTTTGTTTTTAAAGAAGGAGATCTATTTTAATAAAGCAAGAAATAAACACAAAACATAGAACGATTTACCACGCTTTGATATAACATAAGAACATTACTTACACTATATAGCTGAATTTTTATTTAAAAGACAATATGATTATAATGTATGAATACCACAATTCTTCGAAATAAGGCTTCTTTATATCCGATATATAAATAATTCTGTATCAACTTAATTATGTAAAATATATTTTTGAGCGGAGAATGTCTATTTTACATAGTGGATAAGAGTCATCTTTTTTCAAAGTCACTTTTTTGTTTGTAACTTTCCAATGAGAACGGAAAAGGTCAATGATTTTGACTTCCTTGAGGGTCAAGGTCAAAATCACTCGGAGATCATATGGAGAGGGCTGTATGAAGATGAATATTTACCAAATAAAAAGAGTTTTTATACCAAAAAATCAAAATTGAAAATATAGCATATTAACTTTATAAATTTAGCATGCTTCCCCTCCAAAGTACAAAAAAAGACAAATATTTCCATTTTTTGCTACAGATCCTATTAGTATTACTCGAGTTCTATCAATATATGTAACAAAATTCTAACAATTATTAATTTTAATACACTTTAAATAAGAAATTAAAAAAAACATTCAGCATTTATACGGTAGGTAGTACACACCATATGGTTGAGTTTTCAACCATTCACTAAGACTTTTTTTTACTCAATATGATATGTATTATCTACTATATAAATGCTGAATGGTTTTATTAAATTAATATATTTATATTAATATTTGTGTGTAAATAATAAATCGAACTGTGAGAATGGGTGAGTCATCGAAATACATACAAAAAAATAAGTCAAATCGTCTGAACTTTCAATTTGTCAAACAGGAAAATAGTGCGTCAAGTCAATCTTTAATTATGATAACGTACCGGCGGACTTCTTCCCCTATGTATGTCCAGATCACAGTAGCCACCCTCGCCGCCAGACTATTAACATTGATAAATTAAATTGTCTTGTAAATCGTAACATTCGCGCGCGCGTTTTTTAGCTGCGAATATTTATAATTCACTGTCGAATATTACAAAGTAATGTAACATGCATGCAAGTTCGCAGGATGCGAGGATTAGATATCGGTACAATTTCGATAAAGCAATTTCGCACGAATGTTATTCATGATTCAAAAAATCATAAAACATTTTGCAGAACTTGAAATAGGTAGGCATACTTTTAACTATTAACTATGTGTTAATATGTAGCTATAATATTTTTACTATGTAGCTATAACATCGAAAAATTGAGTTCACCGACATTGTACCGATGTCAATACAATCACTATATAGCATTCAATTCACTGTTACTGAATCTATGATACTTCAATATTACTTTCCATACTAAAAGAAAACTAGCATGAGCATGGCAAAACAAAATTTTCGAAGCTTCAATTTTGTAATTAATGAGAAGACTCAGCTGATCAGTATGCATTCCGATAGTGTTTAACAAATTGTACACCTGGGTAAAAGCAACATCATAAAAAAAGATCATTATATAAAACAATAAAAACTTACATGCACAATGCCTACGTTTTTATGTCTTTTTAAAGCAAATACTCCTATACTCGTTTTAATATAGTGTACTTTTTAATATACGTTGTTATATTTATTCTATCAATTATTCTATCAATTATTATTGTCGAAGTTATAAATAATTAATCAACTTACAGAGTATAAAAACACTGCTTTATACATGCAAAATGCTATATTCAGATAATCGTAAACTTTGCTATCAATCGTACTTAATCATGTATAGAGTGTCGAAATTATACAAACACATAAATATATTAATATATATGTGTGTATATATATATATATGCAAACAGCCTACATGTCTCTATCCTGCATTACGTGATACTAATTCTTCTAGATAGCACGAGATAGAGAACACGATTGTCGAATAAAAACTATGTCATACTTACACTACGCGTTCCATTATGAGAAAGTCCTTCTATTTCTTCATCTACTCCGACTCTAAAAAACAAAAAAAAAACAGTTTAAGTGATACAATGAACAGCAAAAGCAATTGTATTGATAACAAATTAAATGGAAATAAGAAATAACAAATTATTAATATCAAAAAATTCGTTTTCTTGAATAAAATTCTTAATAAAAGAAAAAAAAACAAATAAATATTTAGTTATTTTAAACATTTAGATATTTTACTCACGGAATATTGAACCAGCTTAAAAATTGCGTTGTTGCACCTCCTTGTAGAATAACCGTCAATATAACAATTAAGCTAGTTGTGGTCAACATAGCTTGCCTGGCGTCCGACACGGTGTTCCTAATGGCGAGAGCGAAGCTCATGGCGCCACGCAATCCTGCGAAGAACAGCATGTGCTGATAGTTTAATGATATCTTCGGCTTTCGCGCCAGATTCAATATGAAGGATAACGGATAAACATTAGCCGCGCGACCCAATAACGCGCATAGCTGTAAAGTATGTTAAGGAAAATATTTTATGAATTAAATTAAATAAATAAATTGAATATTTATTTAGAATTTGCTTGATATCTACTTAATGATATTCTTTCGATAGTTACATTGTATATAGCGTTAAATTGAAACGATTCATTTAAAAAATTCTTTTACTTAGAGATTTTTTTGGAATCAATCAAAAAAAATCAAATGAGTGTCCAATGACGCTGATATAATCTCTGTAGATATATAATGTAAGGATACAAATCCCGCGAAAATAAAGCCAGGATCGAAATGATGTTTTGGGAAGGTAAACATCGAGACGCCGATGTAACTAAATATGAAATTCTCGGCTAAGAAATTTAACAGCTCGAACAGTTGTTTTGTACGCTGACGCGAGTCCAGACTCAGGTTGTTGTATGTGTAATGAGCCTGGCATATTCCACAGAAGAGAACAGCAACCACGCCTAAAATTCATAATAAATTCATAATATTTCATAATAAAATCATAATAAAATCATAATCTCTAGATTGATGCAAAAAATTTTTCTTAGGTTCCATTTTTAAATAAAGACACTAATGTTAGCTTTTAGAAAAGAAAAGAGAAACAACTTCTTTCTGCATGAAAAAGCTGTTGAATCAACGATGACTACTTTTATTAATAATAGTTCTTAAGAGAAAAAAATTTGTATTATTCTTTATTTCTAATGTTATAATATAACACATGCAAAAATATTATGCATTACCTGTAAGATCGGTAGCTTCGGCGATTAAAAATGTACTATATGACATTAAAACGAATAATGCTGACTCTAAGAGAGGAAAGTCTCGAACCCTGGTAAACTTGGTCAATAATGCAGTGATGCATCCCATCGTAGCACCGATAAAGAGAGACAAACTAAATATTTCAACGAAATCTCCGAACGCCTGGAAGAACGCCACGGTTTCGAAACCACCCGATCCCGATTGATATCGTTCTGCGTAGTTTTGTATTGAGCTGAATTAAAATATCAGAATATTTTCAATATTGCATTTATATTGAATGTATATCGCTAAATTATAGCTGCAATTTATTGTTAAATAATTCCATATAATGTCCACTTTTTATTGCAGAATCCATACACTGAGAAAAAAAGTCATAATATTCGCAAGTTACATGTAACATTTTCTGGATATTTATTAATTATAAAAAAATTTGTCTATAGCAACAAAATATACATTTCTATAAAATATATTTCATTAAGTGTAAAAAAAAAATAAAATAGATGGTTTGTTTGAGAAATAAAATTTTATTTTGCCATTTAAATAAACATTTTACGAATAAATTTTTAAGTGTCTTTTTCTCAGTGTAACGCAACTTCTTTGGCTAATTTCGAATTCTCGATTTTTTCTGTCGCAATAATTTCTTTGCAGAAAGAATCGATTTGGCTAAAGAATCCAAAAATCAGGGAAAATAAAGTAGGATTAATTCTACAAAATTTCTGTATACTAACCCACTAAGTACAATGGCAACCGCATCGTTCAATACACTCTCGCCGAATACCAAAGCATACAGATTAACGTCTACATGTAGGTCGTTGAAGATGGATATTATTGTCAGAGGATCCGTAGGCGATATTAGAGCGCCAAAGTATAGGGTATCCAGAAATGTGAATGACGTGGAGAGATGTGGTATCAATTGTACAAAAGCATACATCAGAGCTCTATAATATGATAATACGATATCGACTTATTAAAATAAAATTTACAAGTTAAATTTAAAGGAAAACACGAACTGTTTTTAGTTATAAATGGCGAGACAAGTAGATAAGCTCGGTCAAAGTACGAGCTATGCAAAGATCCGCAATACTTTCTATAAATATATTTGTTGCTAAGAGTCTGATAACAGTAGTCTAATAAATATGCAATAATTAAAAAATAATTAATAAATATGAAATATGTAAAAATGGCACCTTCTTAAAAAAAAAAAGAAAATAAAAGAAAGAGAATATGTTTCGATAACAATACAAAATGTCTATAATAATAGACATGTGACATATAAATTAATACTTTTTTCTCAAGATTTCCACAATAAAATAACATTAAAGGAGAAGCTTACCCAATAACAAAAGCTGATATAGAGGTTCCTATTAAAGCATACATGAGAATTGCACCTAAATTTCTGAAGAAGTATCTCTGGAAAAATTCGATTATCAAAGAGTTATAAATAGGAATCACATGTGGTGTATATCCCATTATTATGACTTTCCAACAAAGAAATAAGCGCGTTAATATATATACTTACACGCTTTAAACTATATCCAGCATGGAAGATAATGGGAGGCAATATGATATTGAAAAATATTTCAGGATCAAAAGTTGCCTGCAACAACAATCATTACATTCATTAAATAAACTGTTTTAAAAGTAAAATGATTTCAAGTTTAATGTAATAATTATCTAGGCTTACTTAAAACTCAATAAACAACCTAATTAGCTAAATCTATCGAAAACAAATTTTATCAAAGGCTTGCTTCAAATTTTATCGATAAAAAGGCACCAAATTTGATGCAAATTCTGTTGTATTCAATGTCAGCAGATTAGTGGCAGATATACAACAAAAACTGTTGACATAACATGAGAACAATTTGACGAAACTGTGCAAAGCTTGATGACAAGCTCAAAATGAGAATCGATCAAAACAAAGATTTGCTCGCTTTTGCTGCCAATTTACTATTTGGTACACCAGTCTTCTTAATAAAACAGAGTTGATAACAAATTATTGTTCACATATGGCACTGGACAATAATTTGTTATCAACTCTGAGTGAGTTTGATGTTAACATGGCAACAATTTGCTGTCAATTTGTTTGCTGAAAATTTTCTTTAGATAATTTCTTTAAATAATGTAACTTATCATCTCACGAAAGACTCAGTCACCTTCAAATCGATTTCATTATCTTCCTTGTAAATTTCGCCACGAAACGAATATGCGAATGTTTTGTTCTTCACGACACCGCCACCCTTATCTTCCGGGAAACGTAACCATAATGTGTCCGGTGGTACAGACTGATTGTATTTGCTAGAATTATCTGGAACCACCGGCATATGCAGAATAGTGCTGCTCGTTGTGAAACCATAACGTATTATCGCTCCTATGATTAAGCCTGTAACAAGCAATTTTATCCTAAATAAATACAATTATCTTGCAGTTTTATTCCAAATAAACAGAATTATCTAACATGTTATCAGCAGTGATCATTAAAATTATATTTAAGAATGTGTTTTAACAACGTACTTAATTTCATTTCAGATTCCAAAATAAGAATAATAAGAGTTATGAAATAATTCACAAATCTTTATTATAAAAGTCTTGAAAATTAAGAAAGTTTGAATTTTATTCATTGTTACCAAACTAAAATTAACTTATCCAAATGTTTAAGAACAATAATAAAATCCATATCTATATAAGACCTTCTAAGAAATTTATTATTTCATAATTGTTTTATAAAAACTTCACAAATGTTAATCTCATAAAATACTTTTTTATCATTAGATTATCAATAATATTATATCAATAATATTATAATCAATGACTTTTATAACTAGACTCTCATTTTGATTATTTTGCAAAAGTCTGAAAATAATAATTATTTTTCACAGTTAATTTATACATAAAAGGAAAAATAATTTTAAACGAAAAAAATTGAAAATTGAGACACAGGGATTTCATAAAAATAAGTATACGAATTAAGTAGATGTGTAAGATTTGCAAGTTTTGTTCCATAAATAGACGAATAGACGAATACAATAAAAGAATGTGACACGTGTCCTTGATGATGCATACTTGTGAAATTTGCTCATGTAATATTTACATTCGTATATTAACAAGAAAAAAGAAAGATCTGAATTGTTGATAGCAGACGATTCTCACCGTAAATGACAGCCAGACCAGTTTCATGGAGGAACCTCAAGCGGCGGTGCTTGAACATCCATATTGTTAAAACGGTTAAAATCAATAGGAAGGTATAGAGCAGGAGATTGAGACTGTCGAGCCGGTGCAACAGCTGAGCCTTGGCGTCCAATTTGATGTCCGTCGCCGCGCCATTGCATAGTTTCAAGAGAAAAGTACATAAAACTCCTACGAGCAGGAGACGTACGCCGCCATTCGCCGCCATCTTCGACCAACGTCAGGTCGGTCAGGCGACATCCGCGCGCGCGAGAAAAGGTGAGTCACACCAGAGCATTGACGAGATACTATTAAAGTCTGTTAACTCTGGGCAAATTTTCGGCGATATAAAAAGGGCCCGGAGGTAATTGAAGAACGCTGACATTATCGACAATTGATATAAATTTGCTATTAAAATTATTTAAGCAGAAAGAAATCTGAGCAACGTCCACTTTTCTTAGGATACATCGTCCACTTTTCAAGTCTGGAGATGATAAATCGATATTTGGTTCATATAATCGTGTTACATGTTGAACCAAATATTGATTTAACATCTCTAGCTTTGAAAAGTGGATGTTGCTATGTCGTTTACATCCACTTTGTCAGAGGGCAGCATTTTGCGACAAGTTTTGGGCCGTCATGTCCTCTCTCAGGTTTCTCTCTGATTTAAGTGATAATTAATTTTTAAAAATTATCGCAGACGCAACAATTAAAAAGTGAAATTGACATGTGATTGGAAATTATAATAAAATTGTATAGTTTCATTGAGACGTATAAATGAGAATTGTTTCTTTAAAAATTGTTTAGACTATATTTCGTATAATTTATTAATAATAGGGAGTTTTTACAACGTGAGATCCAGATACGGTAAACGCTCGTCGAAGTCACGTTATTCTTATGATGTAAAAAGTTGCTTTTTACACCATCTTTATTTATTATCTTCGTGCAATCGTAACATACGCGGAATTGCTTAATTAAACTGTAATAAATGCAATGGACCAACTCGAGAAAAGGAGGAGACTTGACTAGTCATCGGCACCAAGCGTTACAATATTTACAATATTTACATTCGTGTATTAACAAGAAAAAAGACTTTCGTGTATTAACAAGAAAAAAGACACAATGACTATGTTCAGCAAAAAAAGCTTTGTATTTGTTGTGAAATTCTTTATGATCGCTCTTGTTCCTAGTTCTTCACTGCATCTATTCATATTAAAGAAAGATGCAAAGCTGCTTTTTCTACTGAATCTAGCCAATATTTAGTTACAACTCGTGCAGCTACTGTTTATCATATCTGTAAGTGTTAAATTACTTCTTATTTTAATAATAATGAACAGTGATGAATCTATGAACATAATGGATGTATATATTCATATTCTTTACCATATCATTCAACAATAGAGCTTCTTATAAAAGTTCAATGACATTCGTATTTAAACAGTGGATCGTTTTCAGAAGGAATCAATTATTGATAGGACTGATATTGTGATATTTTGTGAATATTGTTTAAGACATAAAATATTTTAATGAATAACTAACTTTGTACAGGAGAAATACACTTAATAAATAATTTTATGCTCCTACACTCTTAATACACAAGTTAAAAAGTATAAATAATTTTTTTATTTTAAGTAATATTCTTCTCTCATTTACTTATTTTAAATATTTCTTTCCTATTATTAAATACACAAGAAAATAGAGAAAGGAAGAATCGAACAAATGTATGCAAGTATTGATTAAATTAATAATTTAATGCACCTTAAGATAAATCGTTTTTAAAGCGACTTAATAAATATAATCTATAACCTCCTGTAATTATCACGTTGCTGAGATGAAGATCCCGATATCAGTGTCGAATAAATAAACGGCAAAATAGAGGCTAGTGCTAAACAGAGACCAATGACTGGTCGATACCACACCCAAGCGAAACCAATCACCAATAGACTGATAGACATAGAAACTGACATAGTCAGAGACTCGACTGCAATTATACCGCAAAGGAATGTCGAGTTTAGTATAATTGTTTTTAATATATTTGCTAAGCATGTTGCTGCCACAAACAAGACCAACCATCCGAGTCCTCTGCAATAAAAATAATGTCATTTAAACAAAATGATAATCTCAATTCCCTGATATAAAAAAATATAATTATAATAAATTTGGCAAATAGGGAATTGGTTGTAATACGTGTGCAATGAATTTCAATATTACTGAATTGTATTCTAATTTAATTATTATTCATTTGTAAACAACATTTGTTTCGGTTAACATTTTAGCCATACATATAAATAATTCCATGTGGAATTTTTAACGTCTGCAATGTTCCATGGATATTAAAAATAAGGAAAATCATACAAGTACCGTAGCTTAATTTTATACATCTCAACGCTTACATTTCCACATGGAATTATCTATGTGCATCGAGGATGGCTAAAAAGTTGTTAGCCAAACATGTTTACAAATGAATAATAATTAAATTAGAATACATACAATTCAGTAATATTGAAATTGATTACGCACGTATTATAGCCCTATTTGCCGAATTTATTATAATTATATTTTTTTAATGTCATTTAACTATTAATATTTTATGATATATACTTCATGCATATATATATACATATATATTCTTTTTGGTAATAATAATAACTGTAATTAAAAATTATATTTAATTCAGCTCCTTAAATTTATCAACAAGTATTTATATTTATTTTTATTAAAAATATTTGTTTTTATCTAGAAATTACCTGATGGTCCAGGTTCGCCAATAATTATGCACATGTTCCAAATGGAACATCTGATCCACCGACATTTTATGCTTTCGTTGAAGCAAAATTTCTTCACCATGAGATGTGTAATATGGTTTGATGGTATCTTTTTCCAACAAGCCAATTACCGAGTAAACATTACTGTTTTTTCCTGCGTAAGAAAATTGTATTCTGATGTCTCCCACCTATAAACAAAGTAAGCCATATTAGAAATAGCTCTATTAGAGATAAATAAGAAAGAAATAAAAATAAAAGTTTTTAAGTACAATACAAATTGAATGATGAATGTCTGATCACAGAAAAATTCCAACAGTTTTCTATGAATTTGACAGAATGGAACAATCTCTTTTCTGAAAAAAATTTTTGGAAATTTCATCTTGAACTTTGTAATCATATTAATTTTAATTCTTAATTCCAAATGGAGTTTTCTAAATTCAAAATATTCTTATATATTCCCTCTTTAAGAGAAAAAAAACTTCTTGCAGCGACATACTTGAGGATTCCACAAATCTGCACTGTGGTAATACAGTCCAGAGTGCATTTTAATGTTCTTTCGCTCTGGTCTCTCATCACTGGTGATCTCTACAAAATCATTGAATTTTTTTTTCAATTCCATGCCAAGCGTATAAGCGCCAATCTTCACTTCGTCTGCAATCTGCACCTGACTCTTGATTGGTATTTCCTTGGGATTGTGATGGCCTGTACGAATGTAAAAGTGATCCGAATCCACGAGTTTGTCCTTCCATTCTGTCGTGTAATAATAGTGTTTCTCGCCCTCTGTTATTTCACCAAAACTAAAAACAAAGATTTTAACAAAGAATTTAATATGCTTGATATATGTATATCGCAGTGCAATAGAGTTTTTAAGCTATTTAGCATAGATTGAATAGCAATTAAAGAAAGTTTTCGTTTTCGACAATCAAAATGATCAAGAATAAATTCTTTTATCACTTTCTTTTATCACCTTGGTTCTTCCTCGATTTCAACCCATTGGTACATCTGAACCCTCCTCTTTAACTTCACGCTTGATATGATAATTCCATAATCTGGTTCTGTTAACGGTTCAGAGACTAGTATGGGACCCGATAGATGTATCAAGCGGCCCTCATATTCAGACGATAGCATCATTGAATTAGGAAGCACGATAACATTGTGTAAAGCCTCATCCAAGGAATGCGCTACTTTTACGGCTCTTCCCTGAAAAGACGCGAAATGTTATAAAAAAATAATAAGATTGGAAATAAGACCGTTTATGTTAGATACATTACTTTAAATGCAAAGCACCACTATGATCTGAATGTTAAGATGTTGAACTATTATATATATTCATTTAAATGAATTAATTTCAGAAATTATAATTGCGTGCTGATATGGTTGTCAGACTTTCAACGCAATCAATCTGAAATATTAATAATCCCCCCTAAATTTCCCAAATTTAAAAATTGTAATAAACTTATTGTGAAAAATATTGTTTCGGCTGGGAGTTGAACCCGGATCTCTTGCTATAAAAAATTATCTATTACAATTTAATCATGACAATATTGAATTTTTTAAATGTCTTTCTTTCCCTCCTTAAACGATTGGTCATATGACAGAAAGTGCCATTCGCAAACCTCATTCCAAAATAGTAGACACATTCCAGTGGCAAACATGATGGACCCAATTATTGCTGTCAACCATGATTGCCTGAATTGTTCCGAGATCGTCATTGGTATTTGATTCACAGAGCCGGCTTGTATTCCATTCTGACAATTTTGATGAAGTCCATCTACGTTTCCCCTTTGCTGACTATTCTGCTACAAAGCGTACGCTCCGAGAGTTTATCTTGTTCTGTTCATCTCAATAATTGACATAAAGTAAGAATAATACTCTTATATACAAGGGCAAAGGGAATAATACTTACATTCATACGATGCATCCTGACGTCTACCGATGTATTCTTGGAGCCACCGACGAGATACTATTAACACACTGCTATTAAGACGGCGACTATGGAAGTTCGCGTATCTGTTAAAATTTAAGTGATTAAGAGTAAGAAACTAATAATACGGTACTAATGTCATGATTTATTAGATATGTATATATGTTTAAAAACGTGTAATAATACGATTTTTATTAAAAACTGATTTTAATGTTATCATCCGAGTTTGATTATCAATAGAAACGATAACTGCAGAGAAAAAATTGTAATTTTTCGACGATACATAAGATATTACAGCATTAAAAATGCGTACTTATTTATACAGCATTTATATAAAAAAATCACGAATTTAATAATGTATTATCAAAATATTTATATTAATAATCGTAAATTTTTATCAATTATTGGTAACGTCATCGTTCTTTAATTATCCCCAGGCCTCCATTACGTCACGAAAATTTATCCAGGGCCGACGGTCTTTAATAATATCAAGATTGTGCATCTACGCGTAAACTATAATATTCTATGTCTACGTGTAGGTGTAGACAACGTAAACTAGTGTAATAAAATCGGTTTTACATTAGTTGCAAGCCGATCGCAAGTTTGTTGCGACAGCTAATCTGAAGCTTGCATTTTGAAATCAATGCTTCATACTAATATAGAACCAGCTTAATGTAGAACTGACTTAATATATAGATAGTGAGTGATATTATATAGACAAACTAATTGATTAGATTTTTTCCGATATTATATAATCAAACGAAAATTTTATACAATTATTAATTTTTTTAATAAGAATTATCTATATACAGTTTATACTTAATTAGAAATATGTGTGTGTTGTGCTCACACAGCTGAAATGTTTAAAATATTTCACAGAAATATTCTGAAAATGCGCGGTATCTTTAACTATCGACGAGATACTATTAAAGACATTCTTACGGGAATTTCGTCCTTGAAAATATTGAAGTGATTAAGAGTTAAAAACTGATAATATTGCATTAATTTTATAACTTATTAGTTTAGTAGATGTATTTATGCATTTAGAACTCAATAATACTCGATTTTTCTTTAAAATTGTGATTTTAATATTATCGTCAAAGTTTGATTATCAATAGAAATGATAACTGCAGAAAAAAATTATAATTTTTCTGTAATATATATAGGATATTATAGCTTTACAAGTATGCATATTTATTTATGAAACATTTATATAATAAAAAATCATGAATTTATAATGCATAAGTCAAATATTTATGTTAATAATAGCAAATTTATATCAATTGTCGATAATGTCGGCGTTTTTCAATTACCTCTGGCCCTTCAATTACCCCTAAGGGCCCTTTTTATATCGCCGAAAATTTGCCGGATTGACGGTCTTTAATCTTTAAAATCTTTAAAAAAATTAAAATAATAATAAAGTATCTCGTCGGTGCTTTAGTGCCTATTCCTAAATGTATTTTGGATATTTCATGGAGACTATTTTATAATTTAATTCTTTTATATTGTTTTACGTTGGTGATACAATTTATAATTGCTTACATAGAATCCGTTATTCACTGCGAGTACGGAAAATCTATAGTTTGTATAACGTATACTATAGATTTTCATTTAGTTTACAAAGCGTCCATGTAAACATTCACGTAAATAATCCGTGTAGACGAAGTAATCTTGAAATCTACAGCACAATTGTTTTATAGTTTAATGGAGGTTTAAACCAGAGTTTAGCGAAGATTTAAACCCATTTAGCAAAGACTCGAATCCCATTTAATTCAATTTGAATCTGTCGGTAATAATAATCTCTGTAAATAGTACTATAAAGTTTGAGGTTATAACTATAATAACTAAGACGTTTTGCTCTAAAATATTTATTTAGATACGAAAAGAAGCTCTATTATTTCACAGCACAATGTCAACACGATTGTAAGTTGCAATATTTAATGCGATAATTAGATAACATAATAATCTTGAAATTAAACTTTATTGAAATTGAAATTAAACTTTAGAAGCAATAGCTCTAACCTTATTTTAATATATTAAATATTAGAGTCCAACCGAAACTGAAAACGAATATATTACGTGTCAGTTTCGATTGAAAGCATATTTTAATTAAATATTCTAGTTATCCTATATATCAAAGAGGCAATCCACAATTAAGAGTTTTCCTACCAAATTTCTGGATGAAGCTAATTGCGCCTATAGATCAACAACCTCCAAATATTGTACAGTTTCATTGCTCTATGCAAATGACCAGATACGATATAAAGAATTATCTAGAGAAAATTTATAATGTCAATGTAATTGAAGTGAGAACAAGAATAGCGATGGGTAGGTTTAAGAGGGATCAACTGCAGCATTCAGTCATTAAGGAGGACGACAGAAAATTGGCTTACGTCGTACTGGTTAGATTGCAACTATTGTCTTGCTTCTTTTTATAGAAAGGGATTTAGAATTTTATAGAAAAAAATAACTTTGTTCACTCTTTATAGCCGAAGGACCAGTCATTTGTGTTTCCTGATATGTTCAAAAATGTAAAAGATGATGATATTGATAAAGAAACTATGGACATAGCTAAAAAGGATATGCAGGATTTCTTAGGACCTAACAAAGCTCCTGGATTACCTGGTTGGTTTAGGATATAATGTGTATGTATATTGCAATATTTAAGGATTTATAACCAATAAAACACTTGTTACTATTTTTAGTATTGTTTAATTTCCTGTACAATCATAATTTTTTAATTACTTACAATCTAACGAACTTTTTTATAATCTCTTGTATATAGGATTTTGCTAATGCTAAGATATTGATTAGAAATTTATTTTTTAAATATATATTTTATATAAAATAATTTTTATTATAAAATTAAATTAACAAATGATATGTATAAAAATTAAAACATTTAAAACATTTAAAACATTTATAAATTATTTATATTAACATTAAATTATAAATTTTCGTTAATTGCAGCTAATACTTTTTTGTTTCTCAAGATTGTCACGTGATTACCTTCAACGTAATATACTTTTACTACGTTTTGAGTTACCTTAAATAATTGCATACTTCATTAATCAAAAGTTTTGATAATTTGATTTATTCAATACTAATTAATATAATTTTTTTAAGTACCTTGCACAAACCATAATCTTCTTCAATCGATGGTAAGTTCATTAAGTGTGTAGGTTTTAGCAAAATTATAGAAGACTTAATAGGTGTCAAAGTAGAAGGATCATATTCTTGGAGAGCAGATAAATGTTTGTAAATTGTTGTACACAGCGTCTTTAAATTTGTAAGTGAAAGTGGTGCATTTACAACTACGAACTGTTTGGCGAAAATATCATATCTTTCATTCCAAGTATCACAGTTCTTCAATTCCATTAGAATCTATCAAATTATCCATTTCGTTTTTATATACAAGACCAAAGGAAAGAACAAAAAAAAATTGATAGCAATTCACATAAAAAGCAGAATCATATTAGAAATGTATCATAAATTAATTTAATACAATAAGTCTAAGATAAAAATTATACCTTTTCACTACTTCCTGGTGAATAAATTTCCATAATATGAGTTAGAACGTAAATCTGAAGGTCTAATTCAGAACTTGGCATATAATATTTGTATATCTTTTGTAATAATTCAGGAGAGCCATCGATGAGAATCAGTCGGCCTTTAAAATTCATAGCTTCCAATCTTCTTGTTAACTCAATTGCGATAATAGATCCGAAGGAGAATCCTACCATTACAAAGTCTTTCCCATTTCTCAGCTTTGGTATTATGTACTGTAAATACATGAAAGTTTTCAATGTGAACTTTATGTCCCTCAAATAAGAACAATATATTCGTCAATATAACACGAATTACTGATACAGTAATTCACTGATACCTTTATGAGATGATTAGTTTTCTCTGATATAATGTTTGTAGTAGGATCAATATTGCTTGTGTTATAATGGAAGGATGTTGCTGAAAATAAAATATTTGGTGCTAAATGATTAAATGTAGTTCCACATCCGTCAATACCTGGTATAAGAAATACTTCAGTTGTAGTTCCTTTAGTCGAGAGAGTGGAATAAATTTGTGAAATAAAGTCTTCATCCTTTAGAGCAAGAACTAAATATGCTAAATATTGTGACATCTTTGTGTTCTTCTCGAGTATTTTATTATATCTATTATGCATATTATTATTACTGATCTTTGTGGATGTTTCAATGAGTTTTGCAAAAGTAAGATTTCGTAATTCTTGTAGCGTGAAAAAAATATTAAACTCTCGTTCCAGAGTTTGTTTGATTTCTATGACCATCATGGAGTCCATTCCAAGTTCGGCCAGAGATGAATTTGGACTTACAACTTTTATGTCACTTATATCTGTAGTATAAAATAGATTATTGTGATTTTTTTGTACTGTCCCATATCATTCATAAATTGGTTTTGTACAAAATATATGCATAGGAATATATGCACCTACCTAAAATATTAGCGACAGTTTCTACCAAATTGTTAAATCCGCAAGATTTTATTTTCTTCTCAGCTACAACTATGCTGCTTACAATTGGCCGGTTTTGAAGTAAAAACTTTTCAAGTTCGTCGAGGCAGCAGGATATTTTCTGTTGTACAGTGCCGCAGATAATTAACTCTTTATTGTCCTTTCTTTGTTCTTTATTTTCCTGCATGTCACCTAAGAAACCTACGTCACCTATAGCTCCCCATTGAATCGCCAATCCAGGTAACTCTTCTCTCACTCTCTTTTCGCAAATTCTCTCCATGATGGAGTTGGCCATGCCATAATTAGTCTGTGCAGCGTTTCCTCTGCCGCAGACAACGGAAGAAAACACTACAAAATGCCTCAACTTATGGCAGATTTTTCTAGAAAGTTTGTCCAATGTTTGAGTTGCTCGAGCTTTTGATAAAAAGGATTCCGCGAAAGTTTCTGCGGTTTGATTCTTTAACAAGTTGTCCTTCAGTACCATATCGAGATTGAATATTGCATCCACCGGTGCTTCTTTTTCTACACTTCGTAAGAGGCATTCGCAGTCTTTGGTGTCAGCAATGTTAATATTTTTGAGGAGCAGAACTTTTACACCATATGATTTCCACAGTCGAATTTTCATGCGCTGATAACCGTTTTTTATTCCAGTTCGCGAAATTAGAACAACGTTTCTGGCACCACGAAGTATAAGCCAGTCGGTTAACTCTAATCCAAATCCACCAAGACCTCCTAGTATAATGTAACTTCTATCTCTGAGACAATAATAGCGACGGTACGCGAGAATGTGCTTATCTAAAGGTTCATTCTTTTCATGGATATTTATAATTACCTATAAAAAAATTACACTAAGAATACATATTATGTGTGATAGAAGTTTAGACAAAACTATTATTTGTAAATAACTCTATATGCTACTATTAATTGGTACAGGCATACCTTTCCTATATGTTTTCCGCTCGCCATATATCTAAAAGCTTCTTCAACATTTGTTTTTGGAAAAATTTTTACTTGAATTGGTTTGATTGTTCCATTTTCAAGACTATCAGCTATCATTTTGCACAATAGCGACTTATTCTTGCGATCATCAGTGAACATATTCTCCAATATAATTCCATGAAAACTG
>Ga0157364_1000516_pt1 | contig 27030 bp, 22 predicted proteins | sample AttsexASBM2_FD_111476 | JGI IMG/M metagenome (GOLD analysis project Ga0157364, IMG submission 111476) | Fungus gardens microbial communities from leaf cutter ant in Ribeirão Preto, State of São Paulo, Brazil - Atta sexdens ASBM2 | ecosystem: Host-associated > Fungi > Mycelium > Unclassified ... | reverse complement strand
TGTTTTTTTATAGTCACATCCTCATACACACATGTCTTATAAGTTTTCTCTTTTTTATTATATATATAAAAAAAAAAAAACCATTTATATATATAGATAATATATATATATATATATATATATATATATATATACAATCCATCCGGAATTGTTATAAATTTTTTTATATATATATATATATATATATATATATATATATATATATTTATTTATTTGCTAGTTCTCTTTTCATCATTTTGCTAATATGTAATGCATCTTTGCCAAATAATTCAGATTATTTTCACTGAAAAACATTTTATCAACAATTAACATTTTTATTTCAGAGTGCCAACGCCACAATCTGTTAATCTTTTAACCGGCCTTACCAGTAAAATCGACAGAATTTTAATCCCCGCCTGCCAAGTGACATCTAGCTGCTGTAGTACGGCATAAAATTATTTAATTCTGATAACGCGGTATCTCTCATCAAGTGAGAAATACATAGTATTCGACAGCAAAAAATAAAGAGAGATTTAAGATAAATAATTCTAATTTTTAACAATCCTTTTACTCTCCTATCTTCTACGTATTTCTTCTTTTGTTTTTGACTTAAAACGGTGAGATATGTTTTATATATTTTTAAATCTTTAAATATTACAACAATTATAACAATTTTAAATATTTTTTTTTAACAAACAATAATAAATATAGTTTTTTCTTCAAGTTCATGCTTTATTTGATTAATTTTAATATAAATGTATATTCACATCTACTCGGTCAGTCATAACCGATCATAGAGTGCATGAATTCGAATGGGGAAAATTATTATTATTTTAGATGAAGAACCTCATTATACGAAAAGATTGATTTCTAAAATTTTATTTATTTATTAATAAAACACAAATAAAATGTTGAAATTTACAAATAGATACTGAAAGCCTCCACAAAACTTGTTTATCGACAAATTAACTCTGTAATATTATCCTCGACTCATTAGCCAATGACAGCTGTAGAATGTAGTGTGTTATAAATTATTTAATTTTATTTTAATTTTTTTACTAAAATTTTTGAACAACTGATTTATATCTTTACTTTGAACATTTGAATAAAATCTACCATTAATTTATTACTTTTTATCATATTAACTGATGCACACATGAGATACAATAATATCTCCAATGTTCATGAAGAGTAACTTTCATCACAATTGTAATTATTATAATCATTCCTCTTATTTATGGTTATTTCATAATAAAAATAGTATTCCAGTTTTTATTCGATCGATTAATCGTCTGGGAATCAAGTAGTGTTTCAACGGAACTCTCCTACAATTATTCAAAAATTAAGAAACAATCGAAAATATACGGATACAAATAACGCAATTGTACATACATCAATGAATAATTAATAGTTGCAAAATATTCATCATATCGGATTCTCTGAAAAAGGTTCGAAAATGAACCGAAAACATTTAAGAAAGGAAACATTGTATTGTATTATGTGTAACTGAATATAATAATAATTTAATTATGTAATAGAAAAAAAATTATTAAATAGAAATTGTTTATTGTGCTCGATACTCTTATGCTCCCTTTATAGTTTGTAATTATTTGACGTTGTTGTATTAAATAATTAAATATAACTATAGAAAGTTTTATACAATTTTTTATATTTTATAAATTTAATGACATGTGTGATAAAAGTATAATTAAGTATAATAAAAGAACCGAATCGACATAATAGCAAAATTGATTATACGATGTCAGCATAACATTAATTTGATCCTTATCTATAATAAAAATGGATTTGCTTATATGTACGTATGTACATAAATTGTTTAATCTTACATCTATTTACTATTTATAGCTTGTAATACTTGCAACATACATATATACAATATCAAGATTATAAATCGGACTTTTTCTGCGAGATAATATAATAAGCGATAATAGTAGAGGAGAAGATGATATTATGGCATCGTCGTTAAATTTTATTTACAATAACTTTGTTGATAATCAATATTTAAGTTTAAAACTTGACAATTACATTTGTTTAAATGTTGTTAAATCAATTCTGGACTTAAAGTTACGAAATATTTATTATTTAGGATACTATTAATAAAAGTATGGCGACATTGCATAATGATTTGAAGAAAAAAATAGGTAATAATGTGGCCTTCCACATAAAAATAGCCATAAAATATTAGTTTTCTTTAGAAAACAGTATTTGATTACAAAATTAACAAAAAAGTAAAACATTTTAAAATGTATACAAATGAATGTATTTGAATGTACATTTACATAACTTCTGCATATATATAAGTTGCTCAGTATTAAAAGTTTCAGTACTAAAAATAGTACACATAATATTAGGTGTAGTAAAAAGAAATCCATTATTTTTCCATTCAATTTCATGCAAAAATAATGGATTTCTTTTTACTACACCTAATATAAACTATAGATTAACAGTAGAACTATTATTTGATAATTGATTGAGTCAATTATCAAATAATTATTTTGATATGAAAACCTTAAAAAAGAGGTCATAAGTAATCAATCCATAGAGGGCCATATTAACAAAATGTCTATTGTTTAAATTTGCATAATTCAAAATATATATAGTCAAATAACATTTTGATTAGCACATTCAAATAACACATTCAAAAATACATATATTCATGTGATAATACGCTCAAGTTTAAGAAAAATGAGGAAGTGCAATTAAAAGTACTAAAAAGTCCGTCAGAAATATTTTTTTGAAATACTTGAAAGTAAAAAATGCGTTATAAGTGCTGACTATTGAGTATTGGTATATTAACGTCATAACGGCGAGCTTGAATAAATAATAAGTAATCATTAAGATTCGCTATATAATAGCGGAGATAAGATCATAATAATACATACACTAGCTATAATATCATCTTCTCCTCTATTTAAACGTAAAGCAAATTTACAAATACTAGTAAATAATAAGTGACAGTATACATATATGTACGTATAATATATATAATACATATATACCAAATTACGTTATATTATACGAGATATCAAAAACTAAGCCAATTTATGTGGAAAATATTCAAATTTTCATCGATCTATTAGTTTTTCTTCTTTATTTACAATTTATGTCATTAAATATCCAGTCAGCTAAGTTTGACAAAAATTTTATCAAATGCTTACTACACAAATTTTTTCGACAAAAAGGCAATTTAACAGAATTTAATGCAAATTCTATTATATTCTGTTGTAATGTCAGCAAATTAATGACAGATACATAATAAAATCTGTTGACGTAACATGATAACAAATCGGCAAAACCATGCAAAGCTTATGACAATTTGATAATGAATTGACAAAAGTGAATAGCAAAAACGATTAAAAGCAAAACCGACTAAAGCTTTGCTTGATTTTTTCTGTCAATTTGCTGTCTAAGTATGCAAGCTTTGCTAGCAAAATACTTATTGCTGAATTTATTGCTGACACACAGATGCTATCGGATTTGTCATCAATTTCTAATCGAATTTGACCCTAATTTGGCGATTGATAGTTTGCTTATACATATAAATCAATATATTTATATATTAAGCCGTAACTTACAACATTTACATATGATTACATTACATATGATTAAAAATTTTTCTTAAACTTCTGAAATAAATTGTTTTCAATTTCTAATACACTGCATACGTATAATATAAACGCAAATTGACATTTATCATTATCATTTAAATATTAATATATACTTACATTTATTATGTAATATATAAATACATAGTATGCGCGTGCATGTGTGCAATGTATTAAATATTCATATCTAGAGAAAGTACGTTGCTATATTTTATATCATTGGCAAGAAAAAAAAAGAATTCAGAATTATTGTACAAATATGTGTTACGTAAAAAATATATTAACAATCTCTCAAGCAATAATGTTGATGAATCGTGCTCCATTATAAAGCGAGACGCTGATGAAATCATGGATAATCTCACGCGCATCAGTACGTATCTTGGTTAATCGATCGTTGTCGGCCAACAATCTTCGGTGTTTTTTGATTCCATCACGATCTTCGTGCCGAATCTGGACACGATGATAATAGTCCTGAGAGTATATGAAGCAGCCTGTTATAGCTAGTGTCATCGAGTTCTCATCGAAACTCATCATGGTGAATACGAATAATATCCTCGCGGCATTTGCCATCACCTTTCTGGCCTCTTTATCTCTAAGTTCGGCTTACGCCAAGCACAACTTAGATATCCCTAATACCTTTGAGAAGCATTTCGATCATGAACTGCGACCATTGCGGGAAAAGAGAGAGAAGGAAGCCGAAGTATTCCATCTAAAAAATAATAATCCTTTGGAATTGGAAGAAGAATCGTTGGAGCCAAAATCTATCTATGAGAGAAGAACGCTCGGAGAAGAGGCAAAGGATGTTAAAAATAGCAAGGAGCAGGAGAAATTGAATATCGAGCCTAAAACAAACAACAATATTGTAGAAGAAGAGGAAGACGCTCAGGTAATAATTGAAATATACTATTTATTTACTGTCAGAATGAAATAATGTATCAGAATGAAAATAAAACTAAATTCGATTCTCTCTTCTTTCAGGATGATGTATTTTCGTACAGAAGTATGCACGACCTCATTCAAGCATTGATTCTTGCGGATGAAGAGGACATTGCTGAGAGATTGCAACAATTGCGAGAGGTAAAGTGTATTATTATTACAATAGCTATGCAGTGCAATGTAGAATTTATTAAATTTAGCAAACCTCATTTGAGAGAAACTTGCAAAATTATTTTATTCATATTTAAATAATGGAGAAAGAAGACTAAAGGAGAAAAAGGACAGAAAATATATATAGTTAATAATCTACGATGATTATTATTATATGGTATTATAACTATATATATTATATTATAATGTCACATAATATATTTCAAAATGTTAAACTTTTATTAAACTTGATTTGAAAATAGAAATGACGTGCTGCTTAAATGATTAAAGGTCCTTATCTTTAATTCGTTTATTCGCAGAATACTACGAAATCTGAGAGGTTTAGTAATTTGCCGAAGCGTCAAGTGATCGCATCCGCAGCCGCAGCCGCAGCCGCAGCCGTATCAAACGGACTTGTCGGAGCGAATCCGTGGGATGTCGTTCCTCTGGTCGATCTGGATGCTCACTCTTGCGAGGTCGAGGCTTTCTCACACGGTCACTTCCACGTATCGGGTACGATCGTGCACGAGTTCTTCTGTGAGCTGAGGAAATTTTGGCACTACGGCCTGATTGTCTTGCGCAACTTGAGGTCCGGGCTTAGCTTGGGGCCACTGATAACTGAGGATGCCTCCGACAACATCTTGGGCCACTTGTTTCATCACACCTCGCATCTTCTCCACGTCGTTATCAAAGAACCCCATCATCTATTGATTTTACCCGATATAATTCAAGATGCCGTACCGTTCCCCAGCATCATTGGTGCCATTCATCGGCTCAAACAGGTCTTCTTCAAAGTGCTGCAATTTGGCATCGATCTCTTCCGCACACACATTCGTCACGTCCTCGCGCATTTGTTTTCTCATCTACGTTTGAGCTTGCATCATTTGGGAAGATTCAGCTCGGTACTTCCGCTGGAGGAGATAGTAACAGAACCGATCGTGTCTACAGCGGCGTCTGCGGCGTCTGCGGCGTCCACAGCGGCGGCAACGACGGCGGCAGCGGCGGCGGCGGCGGCGGCCACCACCGGCGATAGCTCAATCATTGTTCCGGATTATCAGACATCATTGGCGGAAGTGCTATCTTCGTTCCGCGGCTTCTACCATGGTTACCATGCGTCTGGACTACCTCATCTAATTAGAACTGGTGTAAGAGGCATCGCTTTACCCTCGGCGTTCTCCAGAATCGGCTCATACTTGTCAAGAATACCCCTCTGTGGTAATTTTGGATACGGACCGATTGAACAGAGCACCACAGTGACGACGTCCAGCGCGTCTAGCGCGTCGAGCTCTGTTGCTATTGGTAGTGTCCCGGTAGTAAGCCCAGTGATAAAACCGATAGCACCCGTCGTTCCTATCGAGACTGAAATTGCGAGCTCCTCGGCATCCGCTACCGCCACCGCCACCGCCACCGTCGCCGAGACGCAGCCGATATTTTCCGCTGAACCGACGATAATGGAATCACCGATAGTATCAGGCTGCCCAACTGCGTCTCTAATTCAACCGGAAGTCGTGCCCAGCATTTTGGAGGACAACGTAGTAACCGCCTCCGCTGCGGCTGCTTCCTCAGCGGCAAACGTCATCTCGACCCCTGTTGCTGGACGAGTGCCATTCACCCTGCCGTTGCGCAAATATAGACCGAGCCTGTCCACTGTTGCACCCGCGGCAGCGACCGTGGCTGCAGCCGCAAGCGCGTCCGCTTCCACGGGAGGCGATCGCACCGTCCTCGGACCGTCTACATATCGTGGCCTTGATCTGGACATTGATCGCAGAATCAAATATCCACTGATTCCTTCGCGAGTCTTACCCGTGGTTCCGTCATCGGCTGCCGCCTCATCAGCCGCCGCATCAGCTGCCGCATCAACTGCCACATCCGCCGCCGCATCGACCTCCTCGGCTGCCGTGGCTAGCAGCTCTGCCATTTCCTCAAGTGGCTTCAACATCGTCCTGCCCAGAGAACAGATAGTTAGTGCTCTCGGTTATGACTACTTACTACCGGGCGACATCATTTCGGTCACCCTGAAGAACAAATCGATTCTGTTTGGCCGCGTACTCGATACCACTAGCCCAATCACGTTCAGTTTCCTAAGACCGAAAATACGTGCCTCTTTACTCCACCACGGTGGACGGGTCTGGAAACTCCTACCTAGAGACTTCAGGAACCCCGAGTGCTATAAGAAATTTAACAATCCTCTGCTCTTGCGTTACAGTCTTTAAACATCATTGTGTATCTCATGACTAGTCCTGAATTATTGCCGACACGTACTAAACAATCGATTGTAACCACGAGGAGTCTCAATCATGAATAAAGCTACGTTGAAATTGATTGAATTTACATTAATTTTTTCACAACAATTTCTCATTTTAATATTATATATTCAGATTACATTACATCCAAAATGCGAACATAAAACGATTTTAAAAATTCCTTTAAGACATATTATAAGATGTCTTTTAAAGCAATCTGTAAGATATCTTCGGTTTTTTGAACATAATGTTGTCTGGGTCTCTAGTTTTGCGAGTGTTACATTTATCCGTTTCGATATTCGAAATCGAATAGCATTACCTTAATGTTAACGTGCATAAAAGCATTTGTTACTTTTAGTATTATTCATTTAGATATTTTCTTTTATTTTCTTTCACTTTGAAACACTTGCGGCAATTTTTAATTAAATATACGACAGTAGAAACAGACTTTATAAGTCTGCAAAAGCATTAATACCGTGTTTACCGCGTACGTTTACACAAATGCCGTGACACATATAAATAATGATCTAAAGAAAATATTCGTTTTAAATAAGAAATTTTTTATCGAGCACGCGCGCGCGGGGGTGCTAAAAAATCTCTAAAAAATTTCAAATGGGAAAGGGAGTCAAATGATACGTCATTAGAAAAGTTTTCATTTCTATGTTTAATTTTCTATGTTTCTATTTCTATGTTTAATGTTCTGCATTTCTATGTTTAATTTTTTAAAATTCGATCAATTCGTTTAGAAGATATAAAATGTTAAATTTGAAATAAACAAGTTGCAGATCCTAAAGTCGTCTGTATTACCAATATGCTAAGCGGCTATCCAATCTCGTAGTCCAAATAATAATAAACGGATAAATATGTATAAAAGTAAATATACATATATAATTATATATATATATATATATATACACACAGTATGACAAAATAACGATATATAATAGATTTTAGATATACATATACAATTTAAAACATACAAATACATCTTTTAAATTTTAGAGAGTAGCGAGAAAATTATTAATATACCGTGGCGAATAAAAATGATATTGTAAAAACTATTAATATTTACAGCTTTAATATAACTTGCATCATTAATTAAATCTCATATTATATTTAATATGAGGAATAATTGATAAATAAATTGTTGACAAAATGCATTTGTTTGTGTGTATCGTCATCTGCAAGACTATCATCACTGATTAGTGATTTGGTACAAAAATTAACTCATATTTTTCATACTTTTTATATATAAAATATTTATTATATATAAATAAATATTTTGTAAATGTTATATATAAATAAATATTTTGTAAAATATTTTGAGAAAAGAAATATTGTTATATCAAGCGTTAAGACATTTAGTATATAATTTCGTTGAATCAGTAATTAACAGTTTCAATTCATTATTTATCATTCGCATTAATTATCACATGAAAGAACGCTTTTATTATTATTAGCTTTAGTTATTAGCTCAGGTGTACCATGCTAAATATAACAGGTTGACAAATAATAGCTGGAATAATAAGCTGGCATTCATGCAACAGGCACAATAAACAAATTTCGACTAATATATAAGCGTCGAATCATTATTGCGCACTTCGATTTGTTGATTTCTCTCTGACGAAGAATTTGGCACAACATCTCTTCATTCAGTCATTCATTTTAAATCGCGATGGTACGCGTTGCTCTCCTAGTGACCGTTTTGGCGGTCCTGTGTTATACGAGCCAGGTAAGTTACGTTTCGAAAATGCAAAAAATTGTTTTGCGATTCAGAAATGCAAAGAATAGAGAGAAGAAAAGTTGTTAAATATTGAATATTGTAATTGTGCTAAAATCGATTATGAATAATACGTCTTTTTCAGAATATCTCAATTTTACTTAAAATCAGATTATTTTAAATAACAATATCATACTTCGAAATATAACTAAACTTTGTTTTTATTAATCGCTTATTAGGCTTGTAACTCGGCTCGTATCCCGGCTCAAGTTGAAAATACGGAATTGCGCAAGGATATCTCCGATCAGATACAACAAATACTTAATTTTATTCCTAAGGAAGTGCAAGAAATTGAGGATTTCAAGAACAAATTCACGAAAACTTTCGAACAACTTGTCAACGAAGCCGAGAAAGGGAAAACGATCGCCATAAACGTATTCGAGAAAGCTAAAGAAAATGCCAAGAAACTGTTACAAGAGGGAAAGAAAAATGAAAACCAAGTTCTCGAAAAGCTTAAGAATGTGGAACAAGAAATCGTGACAAATTATCAGTATACGCTGAATGATAGAATTCAGAGCATTAAAGATACCTTCGGGAAGTTAAATAAAGAGGAGAAACAGAAACTGAAAGAGAAACTCGATTCATTTCAAGGAAAGGTAAAAGAGATCATAGAGGAGGCACTAAGAAAGAAGCAAAGTGGCGGTGAATCTTATGGCATCGGAAATATCCTAAAGGAGGACAAAAGCATTGTAAACAGTGTCCAAGACAAATTGACAGAAAACTCGAAGAAGATTATGAATGATGCCGATGAGGTCATCAAAAAATTTAAAGAAAATATAAACGAAATGGAGAAGGGTAATAAAGTGGAAGAGTTGAAGAACATTCTGGATAAATCCTTTAACAGCTTTAAATTAAAAGCAATAAAGAATGTCAAAGACGAGGTCGGTAAGGTAAAGAGATCGGTCGGCGATGTTATAAGGTATAGACGACAGGCAGGAGGCATAATAGAAGGGCTCTTGGACCGTGTCTGGAAGAGAACGAAGAATATCGGAGACACTGGAATAAAGTCTTTCAAGGATATCTTAGATAACATGAAAAAGTTTCTGAATAACGAATTCATAACAGGAAAGGGGACGAAACAAAAAGAAAGTACTGAAAGCGAAGATACTGAAGGCAAAGATACTGAAAGCGAAAATACTGAAGGCAAAGATACTGAAGGCGATACTGAAATTTAATTCTTTCTCTCGGCTGTGATATCATCAGAAACACAACTCATATTACCTTGATTATATTCAAAATTAATGTGTTTTTAGGAGAAGGATCTCTCCACAAACTGGAGTTCCAATCAAAAATTCTTCGGAATTTCATAATTTCTTCAATAATTTGACATTTTACAGAAAATTTCAGTGAGTAAAATCTGTAACACATCTCTCTTATCTCGATTTTCAAATGTCTTGACGTCAATTAATCTTTTAATTAATCTGATTATATGATGTCTTCGTCCTGTTGAAGTCTGTAGTCTTACCTACAAAGATATATATATAAAACACGTGTGTCTTTTTATTTGTGTTCATGAATATCAATACTGTGATAATTTCAAGTTATGTAACGCTTGTCACTATTGTATTGATATTCATGAATACAAATAAAAAGACACACGTTTTTAATATTGTGATAAAATTCACTTTATCCTCAAAGCACTCTTAAGAGTTTTAATAAAATAAAAAAGATACCGTTATATATAACATATATAGAGGAAAAGATAGTATTATTGTACCCTATTTACATTTTACAATAACTTGATTAATGATCAATATTTAAATTCAAAACTTGACAATTACATTTGTAATCAAAATGTTGTCTAATCGATTTTAAACTCAAAGTTACAAAATATTTATTATTTAAAACCCTATTTATAAAAATGTGGCGACACTGCATAATGGCTTGAAAAGAAATAGGAGTGGTAATATGGCCTTCCACAAAAATAGATTTAAGAAATTAAAAATTGTTTAAAACAATATTTGGTTATACAAAATTAACATACATAATTAGAAAAGTGAAGTACTATAGAGTGTATGTATAATATATTATACATAACTTCTTTCGCACTTCCTTTCTAGGTTGCTTATATATAGTACTAAAAATCTATGTATATTCATACATTTGTGATAAATAATATAAACTAAATATAGATTAACAAGAGCTGCAATCGATTTATGGAACAATTGGTTTAATATGAAAAATTTGAAAAAGATACTGTCGGCATGTTTAGGAGGTCACATTAACAAAATGCCATACTATTAACTTTGCATAACTCGAAATGTATACGGCTAAATAAAATGTTAAATAACGCGCGTCTCTCTGGGCAGTCTTATCTCGCCGCTCGCTTGCATTTGGCGGTAGGTTGAGTGAATTTGGAAATTTTCATAAATTAATATAACTCGTTAACTATTGCAAAAAATGCAAAATGGTAAAGAACTTTTCTACTTACAATTAGTTTAGTCCATTCTGCTTCTATGCGAGAGTTTTATCATTAATTATTAGACACCTTGTATGTTTGTGTGATAATACGCTCAAGTTTAAGAAGAATGAGGAAGTATAATTGAATGCTAAAATATACCTTAAAACATTTCAAAAATGTTTAAAAGTAAAAATGCATTATAATAAATGCTGACTATTGCGTATTAGCATATATAGTATATTAGCGTTGATAAGTTAATAGTCATAGTAACTGCAAATTACTGAAAAAATTTCATAAGTATAATCATTATAGAATTTGCTATCTAATATTAGCGGAGATATTATAAGAGAAAGGCCATTACATCTACATTGGCCATAATATCACCATCTTCTATATGTATGTACTTATACATATATATGTATATGACGAAATTATTTCCATTATTAAACATATACTTTATCAGATAACATTAAAAGCAGACTTAAAACAATAACATATTTTTAAATTGATTCACAATAAATCGTTTATTACTATCGAATAAAAGAAGAAGACAGAAAGAAAACTTTCATCAAAGCGATTCACAAATAAAAGTTATGTCAATTAGGTCAAGGCTTTTAATAATCAACGATAGTTGCTAAATTGAAGCCTTGAATAAACAACTCGTTATAACCATTAAAAGATTAGAATTATCCAAAGTATATAAATGTACTGGCGTATAATTGACCATTTTGAGTAAATAAAACAAAATTTCACGAAGTGATAGAATTTTTTTCTTCATATTTTTGAAATATTATTTTCTGCTTTTTAAATCTCAGCTTTACGGAGAGAGAGAGAATTAAATTACAAAAAAAGAAAATAGAATTGAATTTACTTTTTTGAATAATCAATTCTTGAGTACTGTTATTTATTTTTTTATAAGAAGAATAGAAGTTTATAACAGATGTTGGTGTTTATATTTATGTTAATAAATGTTGATGTTTATCGTACAAATTTCATCTAATCATTCACGATATTCGTGCAATATTACACATACGTACGTCTATGTTACATGTTTTGGTTTAATGGAAAAGTCGCACTGTACCCGTTACACTGTGACTTGAAACGGCCCTGATATGTATATTATAGAGTGTTAAATACGTGATAGCAAAACACTGTTTGGAAAAAACTATAATCTTTCTGCCCCTCGTTCTTAAAAAGTTCTTAAAAAGTGTGAGTTAGACGTCATCCCGGAATCAGCAATTTGGTTGCACGCATACCTATGTACATACATGTACATCTAAAATATATATCTTTATCCGGTTGATGTAACGTTTCACTGGAGGGAGGAATAGATGGCAGTTAAAATTGATAATCGCAATCTCGCCTTGAACTTTGACTTTTTCATCCGAAATCATCAATTCGTTTTGAACTGTGTGTAAATTAATTATAATAAAGCTCATTATAAATTGTTTATAAATAACAGAAATGTCCTTTGTTACAGTAAAATAAAATATCAGACAATTACATTAAATTATACATTTTTTATTAAACAAAATTATTAGTTGTAGTAAATTAGTTGTAGTAGCAAACTTCTGTTACATTCTCCAAGATAAAATATATATTATAATTTGCATCAGAGAGAGAGAGAGAGAGAGAGAGAGAGAAAGTCGGTATGCTTATCTGGAATAAGAGATTTCCTTTCGGAGAGTTTCTCTCTACTAATAAATTATTGTAAATCTTAGTATACGAAAGCATTCTCTGATAAAATGTATTCCTTATCGCATAAATTTGTAGGAAAGAGTCTAATATCTCTTTTCTAGAAGAAACTATAAAAGTAGCGTTATTATTTACAAGTTGAGCTTGACTTGAAATTTTTGTACTCTTAGCGATTATTGACTTTACGGATTGTTAAATTTTATAATCTATTCATTTGATCCTATTAATGGGTTATTAATTTTGGGCTGCTTATTTTATTAATGTTGATTTATTAATGCTGCTAATCATCCTACATTTTACTGCGTTCCTAGTATATATATACACACATACATATACACACGCACGCACGCACTCACGCACACATATGTGTATATAAGATTTAGCTTAACTTGGAAATACGATCCGAGATGAAGTATCATGATTTTTGAAAAACAGTTAAACTTAAGTTAAGGTTTCAACTTAATATTAAAATCATACATTGAGAAAATATTTTTCAATTATTCTTTCTTCTCTCTCTTAAAAGGAAATAAAAAATATTTGATATTAAAAATTTTCATAATCATTTTATGAAAATTTTTAATATCAAATATTTTTTATTTCCTTTTATGAAAAGATTTTAACAAAATATTTGCAAAAAATTAAATATTATATGCTTTATAACAACAATTGTAAATGAAGAATTAACTATCGCGCACATTTAATAAAAAAACAATAATTAATTTTAATTTCTTTTACGATAAATATAAAATTCCTGCTAAATGTATAATAACAATTTGTTCGTCCAACTAAGTAAAACACGTACATACATAATTGTGCGTGTGCGCGCGCGCGCGCGCGCGCGCGCGCGCGTGTGTGTGTGTGTGTGTGTGTGTATCTACACATTACGAAAAGAAAATTAAAACTTTTTTAAGCTAAGTTAAGTGTTTATTAATCATTTCAAATTTTAACAAAAAATTTCATACATATAATACGTATGTATGTACATTAAATTATTAAAGTTAACATATGTATCTCAAATTTCTCTGCAGAAAAGATTTATTAAAGAGAGATCAATCTATTATTTTTTAAAGACAACGTCATTAAAAATAATTTTACAGAATAAAAATCATAATCACCATGAAGAAATAATTCAATATAATATTATAATAATGAATATAACACAATATAAAATAATCACGTAAAACTTGAGTTGTAAATAGCAATAAGCTCCGTTTCTTTTATCTATTTTCATTATTTGTATTAGTCGAACAACAATTTAGGAAATAAAAATGAGCTTTATATAAGTATTTGAAACAAACACTTTCTGAAAATGTCGAGCATCTTGAAGCAAGCGCAGATTCAAATAAGTATATATAAGTATATGTGTATATGCCTTCTATGCAGCGAGAGAAACACAGGTCGTTGTCGTCGAAGTGAGATAATAAGCACTTTGCCCCCTTCGATAAGAAATGCCTATAAAAGGGAGTATAATCTTCCATCCTACGCATCAGTTGTTTCCTAATCGACCACGAAGAAAATACCAGCGGGAAATGAAGTACTTACTTTCGATTATCTTAGCCGTCCTCTTGGTCACAACAGAGGGCAAGGTTGTATCAACTAGTGATGTCGAGAATCAGCAGACTGACACGCAACCTCCTCAATTGTCCGACCACATCAGAGAAGCCCAAAATCTCATCAACAATTTGGGCGCTCAACTTCAGCAGCTAAATCAAAAGGATCTCAATACAGCTATTAAGGAGGGAACTACCAACTTAGTCAGCAATGTCCAGATGTTCTTCAAGAACATGTCTGATGAGGTAAACTCGAACCATTTACACACGCGTGCGCGCACACACGCACACACGCACACACGCACACACGCGCACACACACGCACACACGCACACACACACACATACACATACATTTTTTACATACTTGGTACGTTAAATATGTGTTTCATTGCAACTCGACTAATTATAAGCAAATGTTCGAGCGATTGTTAAAATGCATTTTGTATTTCGATATTTCAATTTTATGGAAATAATTCCATTTGATATGTACAACTCTTTTAAATGTAGACTCTTTTATATGAAGATTAAAGGCTGACTTATTTATTCGCAGTATCGGCGCGCTACATTCTCGTATACCTAGAAATCTAGAGCATATAAGACGTATATTTTAGAAATTAGAAATTAGAGATAAAAGAATATATCGCCGCACCGGCTAATTTTCCACATAGAGTGTAGAAGTAGAGGATTGTTTATTCTCTGAATCAAATTGGCAAGAGAAAAGCCGACCAACTTATTAATTCTCTAAATAGATCCTTAAAGAGACAATCGATGTGAATAAGCAAAAGAGATAATCGCGATCGATATCAAAATCAAAAATGAGTTTACAGTACAATTTATGTACAATGATTCAAAATATCGATGCGTTACATATAATACAACAAAAAGTTATAATCTTATTTAATATACAGTAAATTTAATATACAGTAAAAAGTATTCGTACAGAGAAAATATTTTTTAAAAAACTTTATTTTTAAAAAGTAAATATTATCCAGCAAGAAATGAGTCATCGAATTAATGTTAAATCAATATCGATACGATGATTTCAACACCAATTCGACGTCGATTCGACGTTTATTGACGATCATTTCTTGCTGGGTAATTAACAATTTATTCATAAAAAATAATATAGATTGTATGTTTCTAAAAATTATATATATATATATATATATATATATATCAAAAAAGATATACATTAATTATAGAAAATATATCATCTGAAAAATAAACAAAAGTTACAAATTCTATGGTTTGAATGCTCAAAAAGTATTCGTACAATCGAGAAATTTTTAGTTTCTAAAATCAGGAATACATGCGAATCGTTTATTTATCGTTTGTTAGAATAGAATATATTGTATAAAATTGCTAATTAATGTTTATTTTGTACAAATAAGACTTTTTTTATAAAAAATTTCCTTATACGAGTACTTTTTGTTCTCGCTGTATATGTTATTATAACCTGTCTGTGTGTAAAAATATAAACAGTTACAAGTAAATGAATTACACTGACATGTTTTTTTTATTTCTATACTTAGATAATAGAAAAATTTACTGATCCGAAATGTATATATAAGAAACAAAATCTTTCAAAATGCGTTTTGTCCAAAATTTAATTTTCAAGAAATAAAAAAGAAGGCCAAGAAAATTGCGCGTTTTACAGAAAATGATAATTTGTCAATTAGTATAAAATGTAAAATGTTCAACAAAATTGCTAAACAGTTGCTAAAAATGTTAAACAAATACATTTTGTTCATCTCTAGTTAAAGGACATAATGCACTTTGAATGTCAAAATTTTTTTCAGCACATAAATTGATGTTTTCAGGAACAAAATGCTTTCAGAAACATCGTAGAATAGCTTACGATATGAGTTTTTCAACATTAAATGTTATGGCTTCTTTAAAAAATGAAATTTTGGACAAAATGCATTTTGAAAGTTTGCTCTTCATGTATATACCTTTTCTTGTTAAGAATATTATACTTAATACAGCTTATATACTTAATATAGCTTATATACTTGAAAAACATCGTGCGCACTTAAAATTGTACAAAAATTATGTAGCATCGAATAATTCGATATTACATAATAATGTTATTTCAATTTTTTTGATTACGTGTTTTTTATTAAATAAGTGTCGCTAAAAATAAAATATTACAAAATTTAAATATTGTGCGCTATATTATTTCAATAATTGAAATAAATTTTAATGCTTCTTACGCATCATGCCTTAATTTGCATCTTGTTTTCATATCTGTATATATTTAATTATACAATATTTCGCATATAATTATACAATATCTCTCGATATACTTTGAATTTTTCCGAGAAAAATTCTATGTTTTTTTTAAAACTTGAGAAAAAACATTCTTAGCTGTACGCACACATGACCGATCGTTTCGCAGATCAAGGCCAAGAGTCCTGAGTTGGAGAGCGTTTGGACAAATATGAAGAACAAGCTATCTGAAACGTTCAACAATTTAAATGTCAATCCTGAGACAACGGAGCAGATAAATCAGCTGAGTACCAAGTTCCAAGAGGGTGTTCAAACTCTTGTGTCAGAATCAGAGAACGCCGCTAAGACCATCAGCGAAAATTCCAGCAAGGTTCAAGAAGGTATCGCCAAATTTACCAAACAAGCAATTGACATCGCCGTGCAGGCTTCGCAAAACCTGAGTAATCAGTTGCAGCAGGCCACGACACCACAACCAGAAAATTAAGAATATCAAATTATTCCTGTAAATTACTAATGTGCGTAACATCTTGGATAAATTCGCGAGAGTCAATTTCGCCAAGTCAGTCGAATCTGCGTAATTTCGTATCGTATTATAAACATACTTGATAGCTGATAAATAATTAATAAAAGTACTTGATCATTGTCATCGTGATCTTTATTTGTTTCCCTAAATTATTACATTATCACATCATTATTCCGATAAGATATCTAATATTTCTTAATACTTAATAGTAGTTCTCACTGTAATAATTGAATCTGCATTTAGAGAGGCCGATATTTTTTATAGTTGGATGTGATATTAAAGACCGTCTTAAGTACAATTTTAAAATGTCATGAAATAGAGGGCCGTATTAGCATCTTAAAATATTATTTATAGGATGGTTTTAAATTAAGAACTATAAATACAATTTTTAGAATTACTTAGATTTACACTGTCTTTCTTTTCTATTAATGAATCGATTTGCGTCACGGAATCGATGTACCTATATAACTTTGGAGATAATTAGTACTATAAATTAATCAACAATTAATTAAAAGTGAAATTTTCATATATATATATATATATATATATACAATAAAAGCTGGCTGCATAATTACGTTAATCGTATAGCAATTTAGTAAATCTCGTTTTAATTTTGTATCGTCTATCCAAATAGCACAGTAATGTCATTATAAAGCGCTGAAAAAGCGCTTATATATACTTTTTTTTCTTAATGCTTTAGGCGCTGTGCTCTACTTGGATAGTTTAGAAAAAAAATATATTAACCTAACAATCGTATTCCTCAGAGAACGTGATCGGTATTTCTTGATAATCCGCTATATAATTATAAATGTCCACTTGATGGTTTCATTTCTTCTTCTTTCAGAAAATATCGATCAATTTACAAAATAATTTTGGCAATTCAGTTCATAATTCCCTCAAAGCCGCATGTATTTTAAAATAGTAGGATTAAATTGCTGCAGGTTACTCCCGTCAAATAAATCGATATGGCACGTATGATGATTACATTGAACGCAAATAATAATTCAAAGAATAAAAAAGTAAGATTATATGTAATTATACACATGTGTACATAAAATAAATATTATCCTAGATGTACAAACAAATAATAGAGAGCAGAGAACTGTACATATTATATATACATATGTATATATGTATAAATGTTTAGATATCGAATGTATAAAAGATCTGGACTTTAGATCTGGACTTGCGACAATTAAATTAATTATTGCGGTAACAGTACGTGTCATTGTGATAAATATAGAGATTTATATTGGCAACGTATATCACAAACACAAAATTTCTTATTTATTATTTATTATTTATTATCGCATATATATTTTTATAATATATTAGTAGCAATGAGTAAGGGGTGAAAGCACAAGTGCACAAATGATAGGAATCGATTTTCTCAAATTTAGTACTTTTTATAATTGATCATAAGGAAATTCATATTCGTAGAATTCCTTTAACTTGCTACGTGAAAATGAATCAAAATTAAAAATAATTTTCCGGATAATTATTATTGATGCATCGTGACGCTTATCATATTTCCTGCAAATAGATAAATATTTGCGTGCTTGGTAATCGATATGAATATATATATGATCTTAACGATGCCAAGCAGAATTTCCGTATCCCAATGATATCGATGAAAGTATCGTCAATATCACGTTTTAAACATTCTGCGTTAATTTTAAATTAACAATTTAAGATAAAATTCAAACGCACACTATGATTATAATAATAAATTAATTATTAATACATCAGTAGCTCTCATCTCTCAAGTGTATTACATATGTTAAACTTCATACAATATTAGATAATAGAGAATGTGCACATACACGCCCGCGCGCATATGTGTGTGTGTGTGTGTGTGTGTGTGTGTGTGTGTGTGTGTGTGTTAAATAATAAAGAATAAGAAATGTTGCATCTGCTTTTTTAATCAATATGGTCAAATGTAAAATAATTTTTCTTTATTGGATTTAGTAACGACAAAACAAGTAATTACACTTAATCAGCGGATTCCGCATTGCTTTCGCATTGCAAACGTCAGTCAAACTCACATACTATAAGAAGAATTTGCCGATGTGACCCATAAATAAAATGTTTTAAATTTTAATTGATACAAAATTATATTAAAATGACTCAAGGTTCATAATCCCTAATCCATTATTTCTGTTATTAACATATTAAAGTTAGTCTATATATTTAATCAAGTTAATTAATTTTAATGTAAAAAAGATATTAATAAAATTTCAAAAATGATTCCGTACGTCTACACAATATACAATCGAATGTGCATACACATACGATTCTTATATATAAAAGGATGCAAATCGTCGAATCGTCTCATTGTTAGTTAAGGACCCGATATATTGATCGAATCAACGAGAGTGCATTATTCTTGTCAATTATTATTAATTTTTCGAGAAAAAAAACTTTGGAATAGACGGTGTTATACGGAGAGATTAGTGAGCATTTTGACAAAATGAATATATTCTTTTTCTCAGTCTCTGTTATGTATATGGTAAGTAAAATAAAGTAATAGAGCTATACATCAGCTACTGCGCGCGCGCGCACAAAATTGTCTAATTCAATTTGATCAAAAAGATAATGACTTTAGTTTACACCAAATACTTGATACGCGTATTAATTAGTAACTTATTTCTATTAAATTATCTTAATTTTAGCAATGTATTTATGATGTACTAAAATTGATATAATAATATTATAAATCCAAATGATTAATTAAATATCATGGATATGTTTAATTTACACATATATCGCCGAAATTAAGATAATTCAATAGAAAATTATTAGTTAGTATCCAGTGGATGTAAACTAGGCCAATAGTATATATAGTTTTTTAACAAAAATTAATTTTGTCAAATTTTGCCAGATATCACTTGCAGACGTTGCCGAAATAGCGGCGGAAAATAAATCTGAACAATTGTCCAGGAATTTATTGAAAAAAGAATCACAGAATGAAGAATTCCAAACAATATCAGACATTGACAGATCTGAAAGAATAAATCGTGGATTTGAAAAAATAATCGAGTTGGTCAATGTTTTAGGCCAAATGGACAATTTTGTTTACGATAGAACAAAAAATTTTATTCGCAAGCTCAATACAATGTACGATATGGACGAAAATGAAATAATTAGATAAGATATCGTAGATCTGATTCTAAAATCATATAACATAGAAAATAATTTCTTTAAGATAAAAAATATGTATATATTAATTGTATTATGTATGTATATATTTCAATAATATAGTAATTATATTAATATTTGTAGTAAATTATTATATATTTTTAATCATGAATTAATTGAATCTATTGGATGATATTAATAGATTCTTATTTTAAGACCGTATTATAAGTAATAATATTTTAAGATATTAATACTGATTGGTTCATGGCATCTTAAGTCTGTACTTAAAGCTGTCTCTTCCTTCTCTCTTAGTTAAGTTTTCTATTTTCGCAGCAGAATGTACATTTTTTTGTTAATTATTACAATATGTACTTATTATTATAATATATACTTATAAAGACAAATAAATGTTCTTTTATATATATCTCTTATACGGAGTATCCAATAAGGGTCCACACGATTTTTCAAAAATTTTCAACAATTAAAAAAAAATTAAAAAGTGAATATTTATATCTGCTTAAGGCCTCGTCTACAATCAAGTCGCTTGTCGGATGTCGTTAAAAGATGAGACCTGACCAATCCAAATGACTCCTAGCAGTCGACATCGACAATCGACATGAAAAATGAAGGTAATGCGTATGCACACAACATACGACAACCGGTACAGTCAGCGCGATGCTGCAAACTGCTTTGAAGCGTTTTTTAATTGGTCAGTTTATAAAATTCTTTCTTCTAATTGGTTCATCAAATGCTTCAAAGCATTGTAGCGAGACTTTGACTGCAGCCAACGTCTCTTGACTGATTGTAGACCAGACCTCAGTGCTACGGTCCACTTGATGCTACAAATGCTTTGAAGCATTTTCGTACGCTTAGTAAAATTCTTCTAATTGGTCAATTAAAAGCTTCGAATCATTTGTAGCGTCAAATGGACCGCAACCTATGTTGAATTCATATTGGATTCGACGTGCGTCATACGATGCAACTAACATTAGAAAACAAGATTTTGCGTCGTATCATCGATATGGAATAAAATTCTGCTTTCTGTTTTCCAACATTAGGCCAATATTAAGGCCATTCTACATTGATCGTATCGCAATGTCGGAAATGTCGTAAAGGCTTAAACACAATAGGCAAACACAATAGACACAGTCAACAGGGAATAACGAGCCATCCAATCAGAGCTCTGGTGTGTAAATTCGATATTATAAAATCCGATATTATAATATCCCAGAACTCTGATTGGATAGCTTTTGTGCCTATTGCATGCGCCTATTGTATATTGTATTTAAGCCTCAGTAAGCTCTTGCATCTGATTGGGATATTCCGTTAGAACTAAAAATATAGACAAACAGATACAAGAGCTCAATGAATGCTCAGTGAGCGATCGTAGTACTGAATGCATCCAATATTGGCCTTACAGAGTATCGCACCTATACAGGCTACTATAGTGGAAGAAGATAAGGTTAATTAGAGTCCAGTATTCATAATCAGTTCTTATATTCAAGATTAAATTCTGTTTTGAGATGTCACGAACCAATCAGAGGACATTAGCATCTTACTTATAGCTCTGGCACATCAATGCGCGACTAACCTCTCGTTGATGTGCCGGAGGCATTAGATGTTATTTTATAAACGATCGTGAAATAAGAATTGACTATGGCTGGTATTCATCGGCTACGGTCTACTTGATGCTACAAATGTTTCGAAGTATTTTTTGATTGGTTAATAAAATTCTTTCTTCCGATTGGTCAATCAAAAATTTCGAATCATTTGTAGCATCAAGTGGACCGCACCCATATTCATCGATTCTAATTTTTTTTTAAGATCGTCTTAAGTAATATCTTAAGACGCTAATATGGCCCTCTGATTGATCTGTAATTTGTTAAGTACTATACTTAAGACGGTCACATGAATATAAAGTCGATTCTACATTAGTTCGTTGCGATAGCCAATCTGAAACTTGTATTTTGAAATCAACGCTTCATATTGTCGCAACAAACTTGCGATCTGCTTGCAACTAATGTAGAACCGGCTTAAGAGGTTTGTTCGCGTAGCATACTCCAACATGCTTCAACATAATTCCTACTCATTCTAATGAGCGCGTTTGAGTAGGAGCATGCGATGCGAATAAACCTAAGATATGACTATGAATACCGACCTTTGATTGGTTCATGAAATCTCAAGCATTAGCTTAAGACCATCTTGAATCTTGAGCAATGTTCATAGATCTCTCCCTGAAATCCATACTGACCTATGACCCGATCTCACTAATTCCGATTAAACTAATTGGTCGATTAAATGTCAACCGTGATTGAACAATTCTACTGAACAGCAAATGCGATTGATCAGTTTCAATGTATAATCGACCGATTCGGAGTTGATGAGACCAACTCTATGTATATAATTCTGCTGAACGCAGTGTATGAAAAGCACAGGCAATAGGAATAGGCAAGAAGTAACAAATTTCAACCTATCAAAAAACTATCAAAAATTATATAATGGGATGGATACTTTTCAATAGGTGGAAATCTCTTATTCCCTGTTCCTTGTGGCTATTTCCAGCTTATCAAGTGGATAATGTAAACTAGACCGATGTAAACTAGGCCAAAAATGGCAGACGCATTACTCTTGTAAATCTAGAGCTTTAATCCAAGCCATATAACTGCCACGAGAGCGAACGGGCCGGACAGACGTTCACCAGGTGGCGACTGCGTCCAAGAGTCACCGTGATCAGGTTGATCAGGCGACTCGTAGGTACGTTGAAAGATTGCGAGTCTGTCGTGTATCATTCTGCCACATGTTGATTAGTTGAAAACAAGGAGAGAAAGAAACGCGCGTATCTTCACGGATTCTTCGCCGCCACACTTGGCTTGGCATACGTCGTTCCCAGACCGTCATAGTTTGCACTTTACACTCTTCACGGTCGTCGGTACGTTTCTCTCTCTCTCTCTCTCTCTCTCTCTCTCTCTCTCTCTCTTTCTTTCTCTCTCTGTCCCCCTCGCTCCTTCCTTCTCTTTTTCCCTTCCATAGACTAAAGTAAAGCCCCGTTGGTGCCCGTTAATCGAGAGCTGTAGCCGTAACACGCAACTTTCCGTATTGATACTCTATCGTCGAAGAGCAGCCGTCGCGTAGAGCGTTACGTCACAAGTGCGGTCGTTGACAATTATCGAGACACGAGCTTGTTTGAAGCGAGCTTTCGCGCTGACGCCTCGCGCCTTCTGTCGCGCACTTCCACCCCCGTCAAGCCGTCAGCGTATGTACATGCATATCGCGTACACGCATCCTCCGTTTCGACTGAGGGATTAAGTATCTTAGTGCTGTGATCGTGACAGCATTTCGCTTCCGTATCGAGCCGCGCAATTTCAAACGCAATTTTTCTGTTTGACGAGTTCATCTTGTGCGTTGCGCCGTTGGTTTGGTGCCCACTTTGTATTGTTTTGCATTTGAGCTCATTTCATTTCAATATATAACCTAAAAGTTTTCGTGAATGTTGATAGTTGTCTCTTTTTCCACTTCCTTCTCCTTATCCTTTATCTCGTCCTCGAATTCATTTTCGTCGTCGTTTTTATCTTCATTTTCATCCTCGTCCTCCTTTTTCTTTATCTCATCGCGTCAGTCGTCTCTGCAACGAATCAAGCCGACGAACGTAATAACGTTGCATAAAGATATTCGAACATCCCATACCCGTACCTGTACCCGTCCACGGACAAGAAAACGGATATTTTCGACGTCAAGCAGTCATCGGGAAAGTAGTCAAAATTCCGGTCCCTACTAGGAAACAAGAGGGCCTCCAACAAACCGGCGGCAGAAATCCATCAGCGATTAGCCAAGAACTATCAAGCAAAATGAATAAGAAGAGGAACCGTACGAATAATAACAGGTACTGCCAATCACTTGGCTTTCCTCGTCAAGATCATAATAGCAGGTATAATATCCAAAACATAGCAACACATAACGACGATTATATACAAGAAAAAATTAATGTTTTTTTTTTGATCCGTCCTTTTTCCAGATCTCCGCGAGCACGTGGACCACAAGAGAGGAATGTCGCAGCGGAAGGGGTTTATAACAATGCTCATTTTATGCATGCGGTTACTAGCCACGTTGGCAACACCGTACAGGTAGTGGATGACATAATATTATTCAAAATAATTTGTACATACAATACGTTACTGTGATGTTTAATGTTAAATATTCTTTTCTTTGTTTTCTGTTACAGATTCAAACTCAAAATGGCTCGGTGTATGAGGGCGTGTTTAGAACGTTTTCGAGTCAATTTGATGTAGTGTTGGAATTAGCTCATCGTGTAGAGAGCTCTGGAAAGATTTGCGTAGATAGCGTAGTAGAGAAATTAATTTTTAAACCACAAGACGTTGTTACTATATCTGCCAAGGATGTTGATTTAGATTATGCTATAAGAGATACTTTTCAAACGGATACAGCCATTAGTAAATTTAATGGTTTAATCGGCGAGAAGGAACTCGAACCCTGGGATCCTCCGACTACCATGAACGGAGCCGATTTAGAATTGGATGGTGCTGCTGTAAGCGCATTTATTACAATTACTTTAAGAGGACACTTTATTTATTATTACTATTAAACGAATTGCATGTAAAATTATCCAAATGGTTTTTCTTTTTTTTTCTTTTTAGAACGGTTGGGACGTCAACGAAATGTTTCGTAAAAATGAACAAGAATACGGAGTTCAAACGACATTTGAACCTTCTTTGGTCGGTTACACTCTACAACTACAACGTAAAGACACAAAAGATTACAAGGAACAAGAACAAAAAGCTGCTGAAATAGCAAATGAGATTGAATCTCAACCGAATCATAAAGCTAGATTAGAACTGGAAAACGGCGATGAGGAGGAAAGATTTGCAGCTGTGGTAAGATTCAGATTATATCTCAGAATTTCGTCTTTTTATCCATCAAACTTGTCTTATTAGTTATCTGGTTCTAGACGAGACCCACCGAAGGAAAATATATTCCACCGCCGTTAAAAAAGAAAAATGGTAACACTAGCAAATTGATGAGATCCAGCGAACCTCCGTCTTCGCCAGGAACCACAAGTAATAAGAATGTCTACAGTCAACCCCCTCCGTCCACAGTTACGATGAATGTCCCACAACCGAGCATATCGGTTGGAGTACAGCCTGCTCATACCTCGGTACAACATTCGATATCCTTAAATATGAGTATGCCGCCCAATGGAGTGGTTGTCACATATAATAATCCACCACCGCCGTTTGTGCCTCCACCGACGACGCAGTCACAACAAGGTATATTAATATTGCTCGCATCTTGTAAAAATGAAAATCGGACGGAATACATTATTACTAATCTGCTCTACGTTAAGATAATGCTTTTGATTAAATTAACTTTGCAAGGTTATTAACACATTGACAACGCTGCAATTTATATATCGCATATGTGCAGAAACAATTTTCAATTGATCACAGTTCCTTGTGTATATTTCTGTGAAATGATATGATTCTTACATAGTGAACTTGTAATGTAAATCTTGATAATTATATTTTCTCGGTATAGTAATCCAGCAGAATCAATCACAATCTCAAGTTACTCCTTCGATGCCACAAGTAAATTTCCCATCACAACAACAGACACCTCCAAATAAAATAAATACAGAAAAACGTGAGCGGCCTGGCAGACAGGTTTATCAAGCTGATAAAGCACCACCAGCGCCATTTCCGCAATCGAACGTTGCATCTTCTCAACAACAATCTACGCATCAGCAACATACGTCATTGACGCAACAAAACTCTGTAGAAGGGCAAATAGTTATACATAAATCGGATCATAGAAAGGTACAGTACATATTCTCATCTAAATTCTTTTTTTTTTTTTTAATCACGGGGTAACTTATAAGTTTTACTTTTTAAGGTTCCAACACCACGTGGAAGAGAAGAACAGCATTCGGAACTGAGACAATTCGCTGCAGAATTTAAATTAGCGGAATCGCAAGGATCTTCAGATAGTCCTCAAATATCCAGAAAACAGCATCAGCATCAACAAGATGTGCATTCCGCTACTTCAATGAATCAGCCGCATCATCAAGGTTCTCATCAACATACCAGTCCACAGCAATCGCAGCAACAACCACCTTCACAACAACATACCAGTCCTCATCAGCAACATCCAACTGTACAAGAGGAACCAGTTACCAGTAAGCCTCCACCTGGTCCATTGGTAAGATCTACAAGTCCGCCTCAGCAACAGCAGCAGCAACAACAACAACAGCAGCAGCAGCAGCAGCAGCAACCACCACCACCACCACCACCGCAACAGCAGCAGCAGCAGCAGCAGCAGCAGCAGCAGCAGCAACAACAACAACAACAACAACAACAACAACAACAACAACCACCACCACCACCACCATCACAACCAGCTCAAACTCCTCAGAATACTTCGGCAGTGCAACAGTCTCCATCGGAACCCGTGGTTGATAAGATAACTACTGCTTTTAAGAAATCTACTTTAAATCCGAACGCTAAAGAATTCAATCCAAATGCCAAACCATTCACGCCGGTTAGTAATGTACATTATTAGTTATGAAAAGTTGAACTAGATGTTGTGTTGTGAGTGTGTGTGTGTGGGTGTGTGAGTGTGGGTGTGTGTGTGTGCGTGTGTTTGTGTGGGTGTGTGCGTGAGTGTAGGTGTGTGTGAAATGGTGGGTTACAATATAATATGTGTAATGAATGTCAATATGAGTTCTTTTTATTGTTTATCTTTCTCTTATTTTACTGTAACTATTCGT
>Ga0157364_1000515_pt1 | contig 27049 bp, 8 predicted proteins | sample AttsexASBM2_FD_111476 | JGI IMG/M metagenome (GOLD analysis project Ga0157364, IMG submission 111476) | Fungus gardens microbial communities from leaf cutter ant in Ribeirão Preto, State of São Paulo, Brazil - Atta sexdens ASBM2 | ecosystem: Host-associated > Fungi > Mycelium > Unclassified ... | reverse complement strand
GGAATTACACATGGGAAAACCTAATTTTCAGTTACGGTAGAATATTTGCCCAGACAGGCAAATCCACCGGGAGCAAATTTCGCGAAGTATCTGTTGCGAGCCTCGTCAGCAGAAAAGCAATAGAATAGATATGAGATCTGTTGTACCAGCATTATACCGCATTTTGGAAAATCTGCTCGATTTCTGTCTCTCATGTTATGCCTGCAGACCGTGACGGCAAAACGCTAGTTAATAGTTGATGCTAATCTGTTACAACATGTTGATCATATCAAATGAAATATTGCTAATATTTTACTTAGCGAATACATGATCCAGATAATTCTGGTGAGTGATTCTATCAAAAATATCGAATTCATCAAATACTCTAAACAAATAGAAAATTTACACACAGAAAGAATGATTTGCTCAAGTAAAAATTTAATTAGATACAGATCTGTATCTAAAAATGTAATTAGATACAGATCTGAAATAATTGTCGGATTATATAATCAGAGTTAGTACAGAAAATGAATTTTGAAATTTCCTGATTTTTCCAGGTTTTCTAAATGGGAAGTGGGACAGTGGGAAAATTTTCATGACTAACATCAAATTTATAAATTTTAATATTTAGAAGTATTTTAATATTAAAGAAAGCTATAGAGATAGCTATAGAAAGCTATAATATCATTAAAAACATATTCTTTCTCAACATACTTTTGCACCCCTCTCTACAGCATCTACATAAAGGGAGTTTTTCGGAGGAGCAGCCATAGTCAGTATCAATGCGCTTCTCGTCTTGATGAAATGACCGAAGATTCACGAAATCTCCACGAAAAAGGTTGACATTAGCAATGAATGAAAACACGGCGATAACTCGCAAACTTTCTGCTATCTTCGAAAACAACATACATTTAGAAACGTAGAAGCTTAGAAGAATTATGAAATCTTGAATGCAAATTTAAGACAACAAAAAATAAATGGTGACAATCCTGTAATTATGGACGTTCAAGCTAAAATATTAAAACTTTTGTTCGTAACGTTTCTGTATAATTATTTTAATAACAAAAATTTTTATATTTTATTTTTAGGTTTGTATCCTCTGAAAAAAAATCGATATAATATATTATTTAAGATTATATAAGATTATACATAATTAAATAATTTGAAATTCGATGCGATGTGATCTTATATAATTAGTTATGATTGTATATAATTGGATATGACCTTTCATGTACAATTAAATATTATAATTTTAAATTATTCAAATAAAATCATATATAATTAAATGTAATTATACATGTGAAATAAAATACTTTTTCTTCATATATATATATTATATTAATTAATGAAATATGTTCATATACAATATATTATGTAAGTTATAATATAACAATCATGTAATAACACTAACTAAAAATAAATTTTTAGATACTCCAGCAAAATCGTTCTAGTGAATAAAATGTAATTATTTAAAAAAAACTAAGCAAGAAAATGTCAATTGTTTGAAATATGTTAGCAATAATATATCGTGTGGCTATTCAAAAAAAAGAATGTAATAACACAGTAAATAATTTAGATTTATCACATGAATACATCATAGTTGCACAATCTTTGTAGATAAATTCCATTTATAAACAAAAGATATGTAATGTGATGTACTAAGATCGCTGAATTATCACATGGGAAATGTCGTCTAAACATTTTGATAATAACACACTGATTCCAAATGCAGACATAGTCAAAATCGACGTGTTATTTCAAAATACCGACAGGTGCGATAGATTAAACAAATACATCGTATGCAGCTATATTCGGGGCAGGGAAAGCATCAAAATGGGAATGTGTGCGTCGCTAACAATAAACTAAACATGAAGCGACGTATTTATTTAGCCTCGTCAATTTACAGCGATTTTGGACGCGCAATCTGAATATAACGTGATTCGTTCCGACCGTTTGAACCTGGATTTATTTGTCATTTCGGCCGGATCGTCAAAACACGCATTAAATAATAATTGCCACCCAACACTCTCAAGCTCTGCCGATCTTCTCAAACCAGGGCAAAGTGATTCACGCTCACAATCGCTGTTTATCGTCGGTGTGTTGCAGCAATTAATTACGTTCAGAGCAACATTCAATTACTTCCGTCGTTTAATATACTCCAATCTGACACATTCGCTTGTCTTCAACAGATTTCACTACATCATTCCGCCTCGGCGATGAGTTTCCGGATTGTGTCAATTTTTCCCGCACTTTCGCAAAATTAAATAACATTTCGTCTATCCATCGCTATGTACAGAGCGACAGAATTGATGACACAAAGCGAAATTACCTTTAACGAATGACAATATTCTTGCAAAAGTTTGCACTCTACCAGTCGTACCGCATTTCGCGCGCGAAAGTATAAATAACAAAATATGCAAAAATGAAAATAATGGACGAGTTTCTTGGAACGATGGGAATGTTTGATTTTCCACCAGTAATCGCGGTTAACCAGCCAGCATGCAGTTTTACCGTGTATTTTTAACGATATGTCTATTAAACTGATATTAAAGATATGTCTATTAAACTGACAGCTTAATAGAGTATTAAAGATTGATAGATATACTTGAAATTATTAGATGATTCACTATATAATTCTATTATTAATTATTAATTATCTGTTATTAATTATTTGTTTGTTTATATATTCATGTCTTTACAATTATGCGAAATTATGCCGTTTATATACATCTACAATTATATATATTTATTTACTTATGATTTTACTTTTTTTATTGTTTGTTATATAACTATATTAGATCATATAATTATATAAGATTATACGTATATCATTTGTAATCTATCATTGTGATCATATCTATCATTTATCTATCATTACTTGTAAAAAATGCAGACCGTTATCTATATTTATGGCGCAGTTCTATGAAACTTTTACCATAAATTTTTACCCTCCTAACATCACTGTTGATTAAGAGTTGCTGCAACGGAGGAAGTTTGCGTGTGAGATCAAAAAATTTGCGGTACCGATATCCAAGATATATGCTATAAAATTTTTTATCAACTTTTGCCAAGAAATTTCTTAGTAATATGTACCTCTTAATCTCTTATACCTTTTGAGAAATCGGAAACACTTTCCGATTTCTCAAAACCGGGCATGAACTTCCGCGATGAGGGAAACATTCGATTTGAGATAGTGAGCGTCGTCTATCTACTCGGTGCTCGTGCAACGGCGACAATCCGCGCATAATGCATTCCACGCATGTTTTTATAGCGCAATCTCGGCTGTCGTTGACGACGAGATATTTCCGGGACCTCTTGAGGTCACGTCCATACACGTACGGGAGCGCGAGGGTAAAGGTAGGGCAAAAAGATCGACATTCCTCTGCATCCCGGATTGCAGATGCGTGTACAAGAAATTCCCGGGGTTCGTGCCCTCCGGGATACGTCCTCCCGATCGATCCTTCATTTTCTCCAACTTACGTTTTTAACCCCGACTAATGCGGTACTCCGCGGCGAATATATACGTCTTACCTCGACGAGCACAAGGTTTTCCTCCGGCGCAAAACGCGGAACTGGAAAAGCAATCGATCACTCGCGCAGAAGACGTACTCGAGATCGCGGGAAAGGAAGTCGACAAGTTGATAGTATTTAAGTGGTTTACCTGTGTGATTATTTAAACAGATAGTTCAGTTTTCGCAAGAATAAACACACTGCAAGAATAAATATTAGAAAATACCGTTAAAAAACAAAATTGAACATTTTATGTTTACTATACGATACAAATATCGGGGAAATATAAATATTGAATAAATATCTATATCTATATGAAAAGATAAAAAAAATAGAAAATTATAATAAAAAAAGCATACATTTCGCTTTTTTCTATTATAATTTTCTATTTTTTTTATCTTTTCATTTAGATATAAATATTTATTCAATATTTATATTTTCCCTATATTTGTACATATTTATTTTAAAATTGTTTCATACAAAATTATTTTCTTCTTAAATATTAATTTATCCATATACAATAAAATAGTAATCAATAAATATATGCTTTTTAAATACATTACTTACAATTAAATTCATGAAAAGAACAATTTTGAAGTATCTAAAAATTTAGATAGATACAGATCTGAAAATATATAATTTTGTTGGACCATTAAAATAATTATATCGGAAACACAAACAAAACTGCAAAAAATTTTTACGTTCTGGGCTTGAGAATTCTACATTAATAATTATTTTGACGGTCTGACAAAATTATTTTCATCTGTGGCTAGCTAAATTTTTATATTCAATATTTTAGCAAAATTGTTCTTTTCGTGTTGTTGTGAATCATTGAAATATGTGACGATAAATCAACATTTCTTTTACAAAGAAAATTTATAATTCAGTCTTAAGATTGAAGAGAATTAGAATTGATTTCCTAGTGCCAGGCATTGTCAGACGTGATGTTGTCTTCAAGTGATTTACATTGCTGAAAGACTTATCCTAAAAGCTTTTGTCTAAAATAGCACATCCAGTACAACGGCGCAGACAATCTTTTGCCAGACGAACTAGCAAATGCAATCGGCGCATTTGATCATCTTTCTTATTTTTGTAAGAAATGAAAACGAATTAAAAGAGAGCATGATAAGAAAAGGTGATGCTTTAGGAAAATCTCTTGTTTGCAATAGTTATCTAGAAATTATTTTTACTTTCTAATTATTTCTATAAATTATCTTCAATATTTATAATCTAAAATCTAAACTAATTTACTGTTGAGTAAAGACATTCGGATGTCTCATCACCGTGTGTCTTTTAATGCATCGCTATGCAATCGAAATCTCAAAAGTCAATTAAATTGAAGTAAAAGTTTTTCTCGAATTGACTAAAGTCGCTCGTCTCATTATAAATTGAAATCTTTTTCAATATAGAGTATCTCATCATATCAACTTTAATTAAATTTGTAGTTAATTATGTGTACTTCGTCAATATTACAATAGCAACAATTTCAGTATTTTATAAAAAAAAAATAGAGAATTTGTCTTATGTGTAAATTAAATTTCTGAAATGCAATTAAAGTCAAATAATAAAATTTCGTTTGCCTTTAGATCTTATTTGAATTTTAGAAAACGGCAATTAACGGGATTTTCTTAAAATCAAAATAAAAAATTTTAAGATATTTCGCACATATTAAATTAGTAAATAAATCTTTATTAAATTATTTTTATTAACTCACGTTAATTATATTAGTAACGAATATCTATCTCATATTTTTTCTTTTTTTTTAGTTATGAAAAAACAATGATTTTCGAATATTTCGATTGCCTTTAGGATTGCCAAAGGACGAGTTTTATAATACGCAATTTCTTAAAGAGGAAAGTTAATTGGTTGTAAAACATTCTTCAAAATCCTCAATTACTTCTGAATAATGTGTCAAGTATTCTTAATCCTCAACTTTACTGTCTTACGATGTTAAATTTAGACCAACCGCAAAGCATTTCATTATGCAGTGTAAAAATTTGCTGCATCTATCTTTTAATTTTCTTTTTTTTTGTAATATATACACAATCATGGCCAAAAATATTAGGCACTTTATTAACTATTACATAACATTTTAGCTAAAAAATTATTTATGATATTTGTTGTGAATTACTTTACTTTAAGAACTCACTTATATCTAACTAAGAAACTAATACAGGTAAAAAAATTTATAAATAAATAATAAAAAATAGGTGCCTAATATTTTTTATCAAAGCTGTAAAGCAAAATAATAAAGATAATTATATATTTTCAAATAATGTGAAAGAAAAAGAGATCAATAGCATCTATAAAACCATTATAAAATAATTACAATTATTGATATCTACAATCATATTTACATATCATATTTACAATTATTGTCTATAAGATAATAATTATAAACCTTTAAATTATTTAACCTTTAAATTATTTAAGATTTTTCTTTAAAAATTTTCAAAATAAGATAATAAAATAATCTGAAATATTCAAAATGCCAACAGCACTATCATCTCATCTCTTGAATTCTTGAACATGGTCGATATTCAATTTATGTATAATACATCGGAAATGATTTCATCACCCTCGATTAGCTAGATGGCACGTGGTATAAGTCGTAACGCCATTTATGAAGGAGTCAATACGTAACGGAGTCCAATCCGAAGCCGTATAATCCTCGAGAAAGCTCTCGATATTCGCGACTAATGGACGTGAGAACATCTCCAGGCGAAACTTTAGCGATGGACCGCCCACGTAACTTCGAACGCGTCGATAACCGACGGGGTAAATCCACAAATATTACTCGGTTGAATATACAGAGTTGATGGAAATGCGAAGCCGATTCTTAATGGGGATAGTTAAATCACATCTCGTGTCACGCGCTAGCGCAGTCGTATAATGTATTAGAAAATAGAGACACGAAGAAAATAAGAAATAGAAAATAGGATTACAACCATAGATTACATTATTGCAACCACGAATAACAGTATGTAAACAGAAAGCTCGTTTAAAAAAAAGATAGAAAAAATATGATCAAAAGTTTTCCATCATACGAAATATTGAGTTATTATAATATGGACAAAGGTTTCCAATCTCATCATACGAAATATTGAACGGTTCTATTGAAAAGTTAAAATTATATCTCCACTCTTCTGAAATTTTCTATGAGATCAAATAAAAATTTTAAATGTATTTTCCAAAACAATATTTTTAGTAGCAGTATTCTTATTTAGATCTTTTTTCTTTGGCCATTACATTTTTTAATCTAATATTTTAAATGCTGATTTAAAATATAAAAAATAAATATAAAAAATATAATTTTAAAAGAAAAATAATAATAGTATGGTTTTAAAAAGAAAAAAATCTTTCATTCAATATATTTAAATAAATGAGAAAGCTTAGTGGCAATAAAATCTGTTTAAATTACAACATAAATTTTTAATTAAAAGATAAGTTACGTGAAAACACAATTTCTTAAGGGAAGGAAAGTAGCGTGTACAAAAGTTAACATGAAAGGTTAGGCACGTATCTATCAAGTATCTAGCACGAAACCATTATGCACAACATTACGCAATTAAGCGCTTCAGAATACGCGGAGGCGTATATCCCATTAAAATTGAATACTTATTAGCTCTAATAACACGACGTGGGCGAACAGTAATTCGGGAGACCGATAAATTTTCCGCTTCGGTCAGGGCGGTCTCACCACCAAGATAATTAATCCGAGAAGCTTAAACTCATTGATATCGTGTAATAAATGACAAAAATTCAGAAAGGTGAGGGTTGATATAACCGCACTGCGTCGATTTCCGCACGCGTTTGCGGCGTGAGAGCTTCCAAGTTTTATATAGAATAAAGTTTCATAACGACTGCAAATTTTACATTCAAAATACGTGCGTGAATTTATGATATACGTGAATGGATATAAAATTGGACGTACGCCATTTTCTCGTAAAGTTCAATTACGAATGGAATAATCATGTCACGTTTAATTTCTATTGTCATATTTACGTAGAACAATATTATGCAAAGTAATACGCAAATATAGGATACAATGTCCGCTTCTACCTTCAGAATAATAAATTATTCGTATTATAATGCTGATTCATTATGATTCGATTCTTTCGCCCGCGCCAAATTGTTACGTGCTAATTATTTTTCCGGAAGTTAATTTAATTCAAGCAAAACGCCGCAATTCTTTTTTCATTCCTTCCATGCAGTTTTAAATTAATTGGTTAAATTAATCGATTTTCTGGCATATTAGAAGAGAACATTCCGACATGTCAACGTGACAAAAGGATTACCAATCGCCGGCGGGACTGCATTTGTATCATTAATTAACATTGCGCAGCTTAAGTCAGATTGCTTATATCCGGAACGTATGCAACGGTAAGGTCGTGCCATTGTGTTGCGTTTCTGTAGTTTACAAATGCTATTTGCTAGTGTCAAAGCTGGAACTAGAGTCGACTAATTCCGCGCGGTTTTCGCACAAACAAGCGCGTGTTGCGTCTTGCCGACTAAAATGTTACGCGGTGACCGAGCAAAGACACAAGCAAACCCTAGTTCTCGACTCTGTAATGCTGGAAATCCTTTCATAGCACGAAAATGGGAAAACTCATGATTTCTCTTTTATTCGTCCGTTTTTCACTTCCTTTTTTCCAGTCGTAAACCACGATGTTGCTAAACTGCGACAGTCCTTTCCGCCAACCGAGAATGCACGCCATATACCTGATATTACATATCACGTCGAGGTTCACGCTTTTACATTCAACTGTAAAGTTGGCGCATGTTATTTTTCTCAATCCTCTCTCCATGAATAGAGAGACGTTTCTTACAGCCGACATGTATTTTTATTTCAAATGCTCTGATCGTACGAGCGTATCTTGTACAATTTACTCACTCGTAACTTTAATTTTCGAAATGTTCGGAGACATCTATAATACTTCGAATCACACATTCTAACATAAATGTTCGCGACATTTGACATTAAATGCGACGCAAAAGATTGTAATTCCGCAGAAATGTGCGTTTAAAAAATTCAATAAAAAACAGAATCAATTTGTAAGAATTTTTTCTCACTACCTGTGGAACATAACTTACAATCTTTCCTCGCGACTTTTCTCACATTTGAGATAATGTGTTCTCAATAGCACTGATGCTTTAAAATGTCCTCGAACAATGATGTAATGTTGTTCGAAGGATCCCGTTGGACTTACGCGATGACCCATATCTTTTCGATGTCAAATAGGGAACGTGATGAATTGTTCTGTCTGCCCAACGATATTTGTTACGTGGAAGAATCCCAACGTTATTTCTCCCTTTTTTTGTTTAAGCTGAAATCAGAAGACGGGTTTATACGATTGCAAAATAGAGTTATTTGCGATTGAACTGCAACTATATTTTCTAATATTATGACGGATTGTAACGTCCGTTTAGGGTAATCGTGTCCATAATTGTGGAACGCGAATAACTGTGGAAGTTACGTTCCTTTTTTTGATTATTAAACGGATACAATAATACTAAAAATATGAACGCGGAAGTATTGATTGTTAATTAACAATTTTAATTTTCTCTATAATTCTCTCTATTATTATTCATTTTAATTTATATATTTTTGAAAATTTTGTACTTTATATTTACTATACTACTATACTACATTATTATACTTCATATTTCAAATGTAAATTTTTCGATTCTAATAAAAGATATAACATATAACATATGTAAAACATATAACAAAAATAATATTGTTATTAAACAAAATTAAATTATCTTATTAATATTTTTTCGATTTTAAATTACTCTGTCTTTTTAATCTTTGATTTATTAATATCAATGATTTATTAATATCTATTCCTGGACTCGTGAATCACACGATATATATGGATCGTTAGTCAATCTCAATTAATTTCCACAATCCCAATTAATTTTGTGTTAAAGTACACGTGATGTCCTCCATTGTGTTATCTACAGAACAGAACGAAGTGAAGCCATAAATTGCCAAGAGAAACGAAGTCTAACTAGAACTATCGAATCGAAATTTATTGCATCGAGCGATCGCAATCTTTATAGCTGCCGAGATTCGGCACATTTTCTTTAATCAACTGATTATATAGTTTACGTTTACTTCGGCTTTTATGCATAATGATTTACTTGAACTCTAATGACAAATGAACTGAATTTTTTATGTGTTTCATTATTTTTTCCTATTTATTATTTATCATAATTTAATATATAAGTTTTTTTTATCAAAATATAAATATTTCTTTTTGTGCGATAAACACAAAAAAGTAATTTATAGCGATTTTATTTTACTAAAAACAAAAAGCAAAATTTGCATTTTGATGTCATTTAATATTTTGCGTAAAAGTAGATTCATTTTAAATTGAAGGAAAGTGACATGACGCGGAGCAACATGTATGTATATTATGTATATTCAATTAAACATATTTCGCAAGATATTTCGCGAATTAATGACAGTTGAGATTATCGCATGTGCTAATTTTGCTACTCCAGATTTTACGTTGAATTTCTTGATTTTTTTAGAAATACTTTCACAATCATCCCAAGTCTCTCATTTCAGCATCTGTTCTCTTTTCGTGTTCTCTAAAGCAAAAAATTCGAGAGAGAGATAATTTCGGGACTCTCCCTGAGCTTCTGACGGTCTATTTTCAACTGCATCACGGATTCATTCCTGACTCCTCTTTCTATCGTACGAAATCACATGACAAAGTAGATGTCGACAGTCTTGTGAATTAAAAAAATATTGAAACAAGCACCACGAAACTCATGTTGAAAAAGAGAAAAATAGAAAGTCGTAAAGTATGTTAAATTATTAATTAAAAATACATTAATAACAATAATAATAAAAGTGTAAGGGCATGTAACATAAAACTATTTTAAAAAATATGCATAACAAAATTACATAGCTTCTAATATAAATATATAAAAAATTTGCATTAACAAGTCTAGCTAATTGGAATATACCAATAAGATAAAAAAGATCTATGAGAAATTATAATTATGCGACTAAAATTGGTAGGATCAAATATCTGTAACTTCACCGTTATGATGTAAATCATTAATCTGCTCGTTATCGCATTTTTATGTTAAATATAAATTGCACGCTGCTTGTACGAATAATCCTATCACGTTGAGCTTAGATTCTACAGATCAAATGCGCGCAAACGGTGTGATTAGTATTTTGTTATGTAAACTTGTAAACGATGCGAACAGCAAATACGTTATTTGATACATTGGAGAAATGTTTACATTTACGCAAGAGAGAAAAGCCATGATTCTATATAAACTGTTACAGAATCATAACTCCATTTTGTAAATATAAAAATATTTTTCTAAATATATGTAATACTTAATAAGGAACACATTCAAATAAAAAAATTAAAACAAAATACTTAATATCAAAATTAAATTAATTTTTTAATTATATAAATTATTTGATTTTTTTGTCTTTTACTTTACTAAAAACTTTTGTTTTTTATTATTTTTTTAATTGTGTTTCATTATTAAATACAAATAAAGTTTATCTTAAAAAGTAATGATAATTTTATAATAATTTTATAATAATAATAATTATTATAATATATAAACAATAATAATTACATAATAATTACATAATAATTATTATATATAATATATATATAAAAATAAATAAACATAAAGATTTTAATTTTCTGAAATTCTTAAAAAAATTTGGATTCGCTGTTTATTTATCCACGTATCTTAATATAATTTTCTGTATGTTGTAAACTTGATTTAAAGAATTAATTTTATCATGTTTTGTTTGAATTTGTCAAAAGATTATTATTTCTAATCTATTTTATGGCATTACGAGATATTACAAAATGATTAAGCGTCGTTTTGGATTTGAAAAATTATGTAAGCAGTAATACAGTATACCATGGTTCCATACGTCAAACAGCAGAATAGTTTTATCCTTGGTTGAGATAATTGCAGTTTCAATATTGTAACTCGAAGCAGAGATTAAAAGGAATCGCAATAAAATAAGGATTGCGTTATAGGCAAATGGCAAGAGGTTTCGTGAGAATAACAGATATTGTTTCTTCGCTAGGATATCTAGCTAGAATAGCAAGCTTTATAGCAAGCTTTTAAAGCCATCGACACTCCGCTATCCTTCCTAACTGCTTTTTATCATTATCTACATTTTATCACGGCTTTTTTTGTCTTAATTCAACCTTGACTCCAACACCGGGGATGTCTTATGCGATACCATTTTTCTGCTAATCGACTAGCAAAATTATTGTATTGAAACATCAAGAAATAATTACGCGTCTTGTGGCGACACAACGCGAACTCATGAAAAATGACATGTTCCTGCCCATTATATTATAAATTATTGATCAAGTGAGTAATCGTTTTTTATCGTTTGACAAAATATGAGATAAAGAGGAAAAAAATGAGAAAAATCCCAAAAATATCATTCCAAAAGTAATTGTTATACAATTAGATATTAAACTATCTTAAGTAAGTATACATAGTCTTCATTATTGTTTTTAAATAATTCATTTCTTTATGTTAATAATATTCAAAAAAATATTCTTAATTTATTTCCAAAAGATAAAATGCAAATTAAATCTTTAATATTTTTTGCTTATTTATTATATCTATTTATCTACATATTTATTTACTAAATACACAACAAATAAAAAATTGAATAATGACGTCTTTAACAATAGGAGACTTTTTGAATATTTCCGAGATCTCTTGAAATTGTTATCTATTTAATTATACTTATTTACCATCAGCCCCTGTCTCTTACCTTCGACTTATTAGGCATCCGTTCGGAAAAGGACACTTCGTAGATTTACTTCGTTATATCTCGTTCTCGTAAATTATCCGGCTCCATTGACGATATTACCTTCGACTGTTCGTTTCCTATCTTCCTCTTTCTACATCTTCCTTTCGATTTCTCTCGGCCAATTTGTTTCGAGTGCCGCATTTTTCGATTCTCTTCGATAACGATGTCAATCGCACGTTCTCATTTTATCCTGACGCCGCGTTTCTTCACTCTTTGCTGTCTTTGAATTTTTATACCATAAACTATATTAACAAACACAAAGGCAATGACGTCTCAAAAATACATACTGTTAAACTTCGCACAATTTCAGTAGTAATTTTGTTCCATAAACTAGATTGTTGCGCTTTACAATAAAAAAAAATCCTATTTAAATAAATATATATTTGAATAGTGCCGACTAAACGTCTACTTATAATAAATAAGTATTCACTTAATAAAAATAAATGTGATTGTTAAACGAAATTAATGTTTTTTTATATCAAATAAATATATCTTTATATTTAATAAATGTTTAGTTGGTAATATTCAAATTTATTAAAAAATTTTTTTTTCATTGTAGATAATGATAAACAATAGGCTGTGTCTTAAAATTCATTGCCAGTGCTAAAAATGTATAGTTTACGTTACATTCACTATAGATTTAATTAATTTTGAAACATAGGATTTATCATCAATTCATGTATTGGCACGTTCACAATATTATCATAAATTTTACATCAAGAATAAAATTTACTACATAAATCAAACATATCGTGTAATAGGACATAATAACATTTCGTTTATCTCTGACTTGTACATACTTACGAATGCATTGATAATGTTGGATGGCAGGCAATTTTCTGCGTTAATTAGATCTCTCTTAATTAAATTCTCTCAAAGTAAAAATGCACGAAAGTGAAAGCGATCTAATTTCTACTATTAGAATTTAAATTAAAGAAATATTTTATTCAAAATTATGATAATAGAATGTATACTTTAATATTGTAGTTTGCGTTTTATTTATTTCATTATCTAATATTATCTAATATAATATGTATCTAATATAATATTTATATTTTTCGATTTAAAATAAAAATATAAATTGTTCCACAAATAATACGACAAACCCGAATAAACAGACTCTTTTAATTAGAGATTAAATTAATTCTTAATTATTAAAAAAGATTATTAATACATTCTTTTAATTTTTATAAGTAACATCTTTTATAATATTCTTTATAATTTTTTAAATAACTTCATAAAAATTTATCTATTAAACGTTTGAATCCCACTTTTTTATCATGTTACGCATATATAAAAAAGATACCATATATCATAATTTGCAGCAGTATGTCATTCTTAATTTTTCTTTTATCGTATCGCAGACAGTTTGCCTTGATAATAAATATGTATATATTATGTATAAAATTTACAAGTAATATTTCTTTTTAATTCTGTGGAAGTTTTACATTAAAAAATCCATTTTAAATAAAAAGTAATATAAAGACAGGTAAAAACTTTAAAGAAAATTAGTTTTCAAAATAAAAATTAATTGCTTTTATCTTTGTAACAAAAGTAAGTACGTTGCAAATTTTCAAGCTCAATATCATTTTTTATATCAACTATATTATAGTTAATTATATTGTAATTAATGTAACATATTATTTTTTTATTGCTCGTATACATACATATATGTCACATAAAATTAATCAGTATATATAAGTAACGTGTATGCAATTATATATGTTGATAAGTGTTTTAACATAAAATTTATCGTTTATCCTGAATTAATAATCTTATATGTATATTGATTGCGTACCATTTGATGTTCACAAAATTTGGCGGTCTTAGAATTATTTCATGGCTTCTTAAAATTATTCTTTGTTATTAATCGAATGTTAAATAAGAATAAATAATGCTGACACAAGCATTGCGAATGTCGAATAGAACGTAATCATTATGTACATATCATTACGTCATACTATTTCATCATAGTTGTTTAATTAGAAAATAAGCGAGAGAAAGAGAGAGAGAGAGAGAGAGAGAGAGAGAGAAATAGAGAGATTTCAAAATTCGTATTAAACAACGTACACGGTGATGATAACAATTGTAGTACTTGTCAGGTTGAGTAAGACCTATCGGTCAGCTCGTACGAATTAGATAGCAAACTTTATGATGATTAGGGAAACAATGGGAGAACTACTACTGACGGTACCATATATACATACACAATAGATTATATCATACGAGAAACGCAGTTTCGTGATGCTGTCGATGTACCATAAAACGAAAGAGAAAGAGAGAGAGAGAGAGAGAGAGAGAGAGAGAGAGAGAGAGAGAAAGATTCATCATTTAATTAATAAAAGAAAAAAAACATGTAAATCTAATTTGTGAAAAAGAGGAAAATTCAGAGAACCAGATTCTTTTATATATATAAATTTGTTATTCCATAACAATTTCCGAGAAAAAAACTTACAAAAAATTTACTGAATAAAAAACATTGAGAGAAGAAGCTGATATAATAATTTTCATTCTTTGAAATATTTATTCGTTTTATAATTCTCTATAATGTATAATGTAGTTGTTAATTGTTAATTTTAAAAACACAATAAATAAATATTAAATATGTGTAAAACAAAAATGCTTAATTTTATTTTAAATTAATATTTCAATTTATAAACCGAGATATATTATGTGTTCGACAATATTAAAAAATTACGTTTAATTCTACACTCGTGTCACGTATGGAATATTAAGACAAATTGAAAAAAATTAATCAATGCTTCACGTTCCGTTACGCGCGCGAATGAGCAGTGGTACATGTCGAGAAATAATTTTCATCACATATTAATTGAACGTTCTGACAATCTCCGAGTACTCAGTCGCATTTTTGATCGCATTATTCCCCAACGGCTCCGTCCATTCTTTACATCACTCGATTGAACCAATATTTTTTCAACCATCGGTTATTCTATTACTTCCGCTCAAACAATATTCCAAGAAACAAAATATCCAAAAATATCATGCTAGACAAGAATGTTCATCTACAATGTAGAATTATATCAATAAATAACAAGAATATGTTTACCTTAACAGAAGTATATATGCAATTTTTTGCTGACAAGAGAAGACTCTTCTAAATTTTAATTATACAATTTACTTGTTTTGACAGTTGTCAAGAATGCTCAATATTAACCGCATTCAAACTATGAGAGATTTAACTCACTGTAAGATAATCATTAATTCCTTATGTAATACGCGCGTGAATCATATTTTGCGTTTCATAGTAGGTATTTTTCGCATTTTAGAAAATAATGAAACTCGAATCTCCGAACCACGAATAACAACTTGCGAAAGTGTTCTGCAATCTTGTGTTTATGTGTCATGAAGAATAAGTGTTATACACTATTGCCCAATTTAAAAAAATAAATACAAATAAATACCACATTTACCTATCTTATTCCTTAAAGTTAAAATTAATTTCAATAAATCACATTTTTATAAATTATACAATAATGTTGGATTGGAAAAATGGAATCTATCTTCGTTTCAATCGAAAAATAGAACATTTATATAAATTAATTTCCTATTATCTTTCTCCAATTTCTTACGTTCTGAAAGAAGATTGAGATTGCATATGTAATTTTAATAAATAAGATTTAATAAATAAGATTGCAAGAATAGGACAACTCATTCACACTTAAATCTATATCATTAGGTTAAATTTTACACTACAGATTTAACAGTGTAAATCTCGAATCTTGACTTATTAAAATTACTATCGATCTTATTCTTCTAAGAAAATTAAGAAAAAGATAATAATAGTATTTTAAAATTTTTACGGAAGGAATGTAAACTTTTTTTAAGCACATTAATGATGAATTTTTTAAGCTCATATTTTTATTTAAAAATAGTAATATATAATTTATATACATAATCAAATTAAATTTAAAAAATTATATGCAATTAAAAAATTAAAATTAAAATTTAGTATTTTAATAAATATTTTATCTAAAAAAAATCAATTAATTGTAATAAGTGTCTGTATGTAAAAAATAAAATTCAGCTATGTAATAAAAATCGATATCATCTACGTTAGATAAAAATAAAAATTTGTAACAAACAACAGATTAGTATGCACTTACAATAATAAAATTAAACGCTTAAGAGTTTTATGCGAGATCATCCTTTTTGATTATCTAACTTTGGTCATTCATAATTCGAAAACTATGTGACCTCAATATTAGAACTTTCTACTCTAATTAATTATCAGAATACGCTATTAAAATATTAGCGCATAGTTACGAAGTACCACCCGTATCATATGGCCGACGGCATTTGCGCTGTTGTGATAAGAATGTAATATGTTTCTTTCGTATGCTTGTTCTGCAGTTAGCCAATTAAGAATACAAATTATTATTATTTAATCACTTTTTGGCTACACTTGACACAACATTTTTGTTTCTTTAGCCTCTGAAACTTATCAAATAATATCGATGCATCAAAATTGCGTCGATATTATCAGCGAGCGAGCAAAAGTGGCGCTCGCGAAACTTGATTAATTAGACATTAACATTTACGAGGAACATACGCGGCTTGCAGCATCATTATCTATCATAAGGAAACTATCATATAATGAGAGATATCGCTTGAGAAGTTTGGAATTTCGTAAGATCTCACGCTCTCGACACACTTCTCTCTCACAATGCAACGAATATTTTCGGATAAGAGCTCGTAAGAGCCTTTGTTGGCCTTTCCCTCCGATAGTTATAACTGACGAAATATCACCGATATGCTTGAATACGGCGTAAAGTTATCGCGTTTGGATATTTTAACGGAAAAAACCGACTGCTATCACGAATTCCGAAAACGGTGATGCGAGTTCAGCTATGATCGATAATTTCGAGCAGCTATACCAGAGAGATATTTCTGCTTGTCTTGATTTCGTTTCTCTGCTCGAAACAGTTGGAATTTCGAATTTCGATATATATATATATATATATATATGCTTGACTTATCACGTACATAGCCCTTAGCCAAGTTTCCAAGTACGAGCGGAAGGTTTTCGATCAATCGAAACGGAACGCGCGCTTAGCTTCGTTCTCGTTCCAAATATAACTAACTGACTACAACTACTTGTAACGGACCCCTTATCCTCCTCCTTCTCCTCCACCATCTTTCCTCTCCAGTCACTTCCAAATCTGTTTATCTTACGGAGTACGGGGGATTAAGTTGATCCCTGGGGAAGGCGCACCAGGTAGCGTTTCGTTTGAGATAAGTTCACGCCCGAAGTGGCAATCGTCTTTTTTCGTGCGATGCTTAAGACTTAGCGGAAGAGTCTTTCTTCTTTTGTACAGAAGTTCGAATTATATCGGTAACTTTTCTCTAATCGAATATTGAAGATTAATTTCCGTAAGTGACAGAAATACGGAAAGAGTTTTGCTAAAATATCTAAAAGTTTAATTAGATACAGATAAGAAAATAGTTATATAGGACTATAAAATAATTATATAAAATGCTTTAACGTTGATGACAACACAGTAAAAAATTTTAACATTTTTTTTTAGTAATCAACTTGAAAGTCTTATATCGGATGTTCAAAATTAAAAGTTACAAATTTTTATTTTTATTTCGAAAACATGGCATTATTGAGAAAAAATTATACAGACAAAAGTTGTAGGGTTCAAAAAGATCTATTTGCTGATCTTGTCAGTTTGACTTTGGATGGACTTTGATTTCAGAATCTAATAACTAATGTGTCTTGAGCTTTCCAAAATACTATAATGAAGTTATTTTTTATTTAGTATTTTTCGAATTATGGTGCTTGAAAGTTACAGTACCACCGGTATTATCCAAGGTGTCCGACCGACGGTCGGAAACCTCTTGAATGTTGTTCAGGAATCATGTCCTAGATAATATTTGTTAAGATCAAGGTCATTGGAGATTATTCCTCTTATTTTCATTTTTGCATTAAAAATTTATTTTTATCTAAAAATGAAAAAATAAGAGGTACAATCTCACTTTCGAAGATTAATCTTGAGTAATGCTAATGCCGGCGGTACTGTAACTTTCAAACATCATAATTAAAAAAATACTTAACAAAAAAATATTTTCTTATAGCGTTTTTAAGCTCTCAACACCAGCTATTAGATTCTGGAAACAAAAATAGGATGTTCCACTTCAAAAAAATCGTGATGTGATCTTGGCAATGCCATCAAATTAAAATCAGTAAATAAACTTTTCTGAATGTTACAACTTTTGTCTAAACAATTTTTCTCAATAATGCTGTATTTCCGAGATAAAAATTTGTAATGCTTTATTTTGAACACCTGTTATAATGATTTTAATGGATCAAACAAAATTATTTTCATGTTTGTATGCGCGTATGTATCTGGTAAAATTTTTAAATACTTGTGGAAAATAGTTTTTTCTACGAAGAAAGAAAAATGAAAGAAAGAAATAGCGAATATTAATTGCAATTTAATATTTATTAATACTTATTTTTTAAATAATATGTGTTGATATATACTTATATATATAATTGAAAGAATTGAGATTTTATTTTTGAAATGTTTCTTTTAGTAAATTTTTCTTTTGAGTAAATAAGACTGTGATTTCATTATATTATTTGCAATAATCCTTACAGATAATTTATATTTCTTGCTTTAATGATTTCCAACAGCTTATGCAAGCGATGTTTTTTTACGTTATTTTAATGGCAACGACCGATAATCTCATTAAAAACAAAAATAACAGTTACATCATGTATCTATTATACATACATAAACATGTTTTTGTTAATGTACATGATTATTGCACGTGTACATAATACGTGAGGTACAGAATAATTATTCTATTTGATACTGCGTCCACATTACTTAAATCGTAAAGCTTTTCACGCGAAACGAGTAGATAAAGAAAAATAAGTGTTCTCACGAGCGAGAAACATTGGGGGAAATAGTAAGAAAACGCATTGCTTCCGCAACGCATAACATCGAATGAATCTCCGGTAAAAGACCGTTTAGTTTCTCAGTCGAGGATATATTTTTCTTGAGTTTCCCATTTTCTCGCGGCACAACGTATGCGATGCGAAACAACGGAGGGCAGTAGATTAGAGGAGTACGTTAAAAGCTCGTGTTGTATGATATAGCTTTTATCGTGCTTTTACCGCATCGATACATTTGTCATTGCGCCAGATGCAGTTTCACGCGAAATTAAAAGGATCGCCATAAAACGCGATAGTGGCTTTACAATCAAAATGTAAATAATACGTAGTGTGGTGGAAAAAATACTTCTTCAAAAATGAATGGTTCAATTTATTCTGTAAAGTACGACTGTAATTAGAAGATGACTGCATTAATCTTTCATATTTGACAGCGTATTTTGATATTGCGTATATTGCGAATGAATACTACCGTATTTTTCTATAGCGCGGTTATAGTGCAAGAGATATTCGATCTTCATTGAAAAGCTCCATTAATCGCACAATGTAGAGACAAAAGGGTTGATTTCAGTAATGGAACACGCTTTCGGGTACTTACATCAAGGGACATATCGATTTTGCTAATGGAGCTGCAGTTAAACGCCAATTAACAGGATCAAAATTAATTGCAGATCAAAGCGACACGCAACGCTTTTGCAAAAAAAAAACAGGATTGCGTTTATTATTTATCGCGAGATGATCGCGATTCCATTATGCAAGATGACGCAAGATAAAAATAAAATTAAACTTGATTCCTTGATCAAAAATCATTCCATCAGATAATTAATTGTTCTGCCTGTACATTCTAACATGACATAATCTCGAGATCATCAATCATACTGACATAAGCTAAATGTGACAGAGAAATATGTTCGTCGTCCACTTACATATGCAATGAAATTTCGATTTCACAAAAAATGAAGAACGTATTATTGTTTTTCTCGGAATCAGAGTTTGAAAGTTAAATAATTAAATAAAATTCGAAAGTTAAAAAATTAAATAATTTCTGTGTAATTATGATGCTTAATTTTATTTTTCGCGCTAATAAATATAGCAGTTCTACACCTAATAGCTAATAGATGTGCAGCTTTTATAAAAAAGCTGATAACGCGTTATTACAACTTTATAACAATTGCATAATAATGTGAGTATTACATTTTGTTAATAAATTAATCAATAATAAAATTGTTTATTGTTGCCTAGTATTATCTTTAGATTGTAACCATGTAAGAAGGATAGTTCTGAAACAAGATCGGAAATACGATTTTTACAATTTAAAGCGAGATCAAGAAATTTCAACAACAGTAAAGCAACGACGTAATCGGATCAGCGATAAAACGCTGAAGATGAAGCAAAGTGTCGTATAATGAAAGCGTAAAACAGAAGATGGGAAGGAACTTATTCGTTTCGGTACGTCGACCGCGGAACAGCACACGCAATACAAAGTGCTAGCTTTAAATTACATTATGTCGCGGACAACTTTACGGAAGATCGCGATTATGATAATATCTTCTTGTTTTACAGCGGCTGTTATAACTCCTTCTGTTATTTTCAACGGGGGAAATAATACTTGAGAAATGTTATTATTAAAAACAGCCCGAAATATTCACCGTAATTTAAGATAATACGCGCGATATTCTCAACGTTTTATTTTACGAAGCTGATTAACTCTGATTTACGCTTCGTAATACTTTCGTTCGTAAAGATTAAACATGGAATGTATAAAAATATTAAAAAATCATATTTTGGCATTTCACAAAAAAATTGAGATTGGATTACGCTCACGCATTCGGAAATATTGGGTAAATATTGAAAATCGTCAGGATGTAATCTCTCAGATTATTGTTGATAAGGGATTTGATTGTAAATGGCAGAAAAAAATTGTCGGGAACTGAATGAAAACGTTACTGATGGCATTATGCAAAATTCCACGAATAATATTTTGCAATATAAAATCGGGTTAAAACAAAAATATTAAACGGAAATAATTTATTTGTAAACAAATTCCACGTTTTCATGGTATTAAATAGAAACAATTAAAACGACTGTGTTTAACCCAGGAGTGATCGCGTACCAGTCATTTTGCCGTACTCTTCCGTTTTCGATTTACATCTTTCAATTTATTGGCACTATTATACTTTTTACCTTTACGTAAATGTTTGCTAATGTTTTTTCGTATAGTATGAGAAAATAGATGACGTAAACACGCTTATATTTATAAAATTTGATATTATAATATTAAGTTTGCAACGACCGATCTAAAAGACCCTTGCATTTACATTAGTCTTCTTTTTTTTCTTTTATTGGCTCTCTTGCAGCCAACCTGGCCAACCGCGATCTGGCCATAAACTAGTTCGAAAATACAGGTAACAAATCAAAAAAAGAAAACAATCACGCTCGATAGCTTGACAAAAAAGTAAGGATAATGTAACATCCAAGCCGAGACAGAACACGTGATACGCAATAATATGTAAACTCACTTACGTTAGTGTTTATAGTCTCGTTTTCTTATTAATTATTACTTATAGTAATTATAATCACATACGTATTCTAGTTATAACATATATACATTGAGAGCAAAAAGTATTCGTACAAGGAAATTTTTTATAAAAAAAGTCTTATTTGTAGAAAATAAACATTAATTAGCAATTTTATATAATGAATTTTATATAATGAATACATTCTGTTTTTACATTGACAAACAAGCTTCGCATATTCTTGATTTTAAGAGCTAAATTTCTTGACTATACCAATACTTTTTGAGCATTCAAACAATACAATTTTTAATTTTCGCTAATTTTTCAGATGATATATTTGCTATAATTAATACATCTTTTTGATATATATAATTTTAAGAAACATACAGCCTATTTTATTTTTTATGAATAAATTGTTAATTAGGCAGCAAGAAATGATCGTCAATTAAACATCGAATCGACATCAGGTTGGTGTTGAGATTATCATATCGATGTTGATTCAACATCACTTCGATGACTCATCTCGTTCGATAATATTTACTTTTTAAAAAAAAGTTCTTTTAAAAAATATTTTCTTTGTACGAATACATTTTGCACTGTATGTGCGAAAATATATTTCGGTCAAAATAACTAGGACGCGCCTATTAATTTAGTTTCGAGCCTACTCCGAGTTCAATATTGAATAATCAATATTGAAATAACTGAAAGTGAATATTTCATTATAAACCATTTACGCTACAGTGATAAATTATTAACAACATAATATGTCGCGGATACATTGCATAACATCCAAAATAATTACGTTTAATTCATATTTGTTAATATATGTATAATGAGATTCGCGTTTATTAAATGTCTTTATCTTGTTAAGTATACATGAAATAATGAAAATTGTTTTTTACGACAAGCACGATAAATTAAATGATAATATTGACAAAATATGAAAAAAATTGAAAACATCTCTCTTCATCTTTTTAACTTCTTTCAGTCGTGAATAAAAATAAAGATCGAATTAAGAAAAGTTATACCCTATAAATTGTTCTGACAATAAAACGCACTCTTATAAAAATACATCACATGTTTATATTTCACATATAATTATATAATTCCATTTAAAAAAATATTAAATTTTTTAAAATGTATTAAATTAAAAAATGGCAATCTTAAAATCCTATAAAATTTTAAAATTAATATGACTTAAAAAAGAACAATTTTTTGCTTATCATGATATTTAGTCCTTCTAAACAAGTGTTATGTTTTCTTCTCAACATTTTCTTGCATCATCAAAAATAGGTGAGAATAATTATTATAAAAAGATTGAATCTCACCGATTAATTTCACATATAATTAAAATAGTGTCCTATATACCTTAAACCATGTTGCAGATTCTTCTGGTTTCGTCATGTAATAAAAATTTTGAAATAAAAAATATTACTTCAAAGTTTTTCACTTAAAAGATACATATCTAAAGTATAATATACGTAAATGTAGTACGATTATTCTAACTAACTTTAACCTTGCTCGACCACATATGTATTGTATATATGTCAAGGTTGAAGCAAACAATTAAAACTGATAATCAAACTAAATTTATCTACATTACACTTAAGATGTTATTTTTAAATTATAAACATAGAAAACTTTGAATTAATATTTTCATTAAGATATGATAATAACTTTTAACGCTTTGCAATCTGCGTATTTATTACATTATTACATCATCTGACTGAAACAAGCTACATCTATGATACAAACTGAAAATGAGTATACTTTTTTATCGAACATATGTCGATTTAAAAGCACCTAAGTTAAAGTATTTTATCTTGTTTTTAGTTTTTATTTAAACAACTGCACGCCATAATAGTTGTATGTATTTGTTAATAAGACTAATGTCTTACGCGATGATGTTGTTAGCGTGTACAATTACATGTGTAATATTTGAATTTCACGAAAAATGAAAATTATATTTCATAGAAATGTTAAGTGTAAAAGAAAGTAAAAATGAAACACTGAATTAAGAACTGTTCCAAAAGACCTATTGTAATGAAAAATAACATGTTGAGAAAAGCACTCTTATTCTATGTGTCTCAATTCAACCATCGAAGTAGTAGACCTTATCTGAGCGAAACTGAACGTTTCTTTACGCAAAGAACAATTTTTCAAACCTTATCTATGATTTCTTGACTTGAAAGTAACTCGACAATTTTTTACGTTACTCATTTCAAGAAAATGTTTGAATGTCGCATGTCCAATTTCATAGAAAGTTTGATATTTATGTTGATTATTTATTATCTCACAAAACCATTTTAAATAAGATTATAAATTCTGTAATAAAGCTTAATAGGACTTCATTAGATATATAAAAAAAGAATGTTTTCATTACTCATTACACGTTATCAAATAAATAATATACAATAGACTAAAATTCCTTCAAATGTTATGCCATAATTTAATTAAAATATAATTTTCTTTAAAATCAAAATAAAGATAAATATTTGATAAATATTTTATAATAATTGTTCGTATAATTTAAATAAACAATTACATTCTGTTTATAAAATACAAAAGTATCCAATAACATTTGCAAAATATGAAATTTATCGAAACGAGGATTTATGTGGCATCTAAATAAAAACACAGTATTTCAGTCAGTATATCAAAATATTCTCTTTGCAATTTTCATGGTATGTTGCGAATTTCACAAACGATTTACATCTGGATTCTTTTCTTTTCTTTACATTGGAAGAAAAATATCAATCGCATCGCGTGAATGAGGATATATCCATTTTACTTCGCTGTCTCTTTAGTCTCGTAGGAAACTCTCTCGCCCTTCTTACGGTCTTCGTCGAAAAATATGTAACCTTCCTGCTACTCCTTCAAATCGATCGTATCAGACGCTCCAGATTCAGTCGAGTGCGCGCTTGCACCCCTTTCTATGGCATTATGTCAGATTTTTCGCTGAATCGAGATTTGTTCGTGTCCCGAAGCGTGCACGGATAAAAGATGGAACAAGCCATCATGAATTTATCGAGCACCATCGCATTATATCGAGCATGCTCTGCAAAATTCCGGTAGCTCGTACTACACAGTGAAATAATATGAAATAAAATCACTAATTTGCCATTTGTTGTTTCAACAAAGTGAAAAAACAAGCGAAAAAAAAACATGAATCAAAAAATTCTTTCTAAATATGAGATAAATAATTGCATATAGAAATTTAATGTTTATGTATATAAATAAATAATCAATATTAAACCTGTTCTATATTTTCTTTCAATATCTGAATGTAAGATAAAAATAAATATAAAATGTAAGAAACAATTATATCTCACACTTTGAAGAGAAAAAGAAGAAATAAATAAGATTGTGTGCTCCAAACATATTATTATACTACTTAATAAATCACTTCACTTTATAAATCACTTTACTTTATACAAATAATTTCTTATATTAAGATTAATATATGTATGTAATATTTAGCTAATAATTTTTTTTTAATTATCTCTAATTTTACATTGATTTGACATCTTGAAATTATACATCATATCATTATTGTACATAATGTACATATAGATAATATCTTAACAATGTAAAGTTATTTCAATGTAAAATGTGTATGTTACTCGAAGACAAAAATATACACTATATATACATACGAAATTATCAACAGGTGGTTTTACATAACCACGAAAGTTATTTCGCAGATAGAAATAATAGTGCATGCTGACTTTGCTTCGTCATCGCCTTGTATACGCGAACTAAAAGAGAAATATCGATTTTCGCGTTTATACAATCAATCCATCTTGATATCAGCTAAATAAAGCACAAACAATGCTGATAAATAAAATAATTTTTAAAATAACAATATGTTTTTGGAAAAAATTTGTTTCACATAATGTTTCTACAGAAGAATTTACGCAGACAAATAAATCTTTCAGTCATGCAGACAAGTAAATTTTTCAATTGTCTTTCAATATACAATTATTCACTGCGTAGATTTTATGTTTCAAAATTTTTCGTAAATCACAGAAATTAATAATAAAAAGTAATAATAGAAAAAAATAAAAATATAAAAAGTCGAAAATTAGACTATAATTAGTTCAATAAAGTTAATTCAGTAAAAGAGATTAGTGATTAATAATTAAGCATTAAACATTTTGTTTTAAAAAAATGTCTAAATTATCAGTTAAAGCTATAGTGAAATATATCAAGTGTATTCTTTCATCACTCAAAGGCACGAAAAATGAAAACATGGACTTAATCGACAAATACGAGAAGGTGTGAGAGATTATCGCGTAACATGTTAACAGGAGAGAGGGCACAATGCAGCAAAGATTAATTTTCCTAGCAACTAGAATTTCTCGAGAATCTCTTCGCGCGAGTTGTAAACCGGAATATTTCAAGATGTTGAAAAGTCCTCTGAATATATTACATGCGAACATTAAATCATCACATAAAATAATTAAACGACATCATTACATAAAATGTTATTTCGATATAAATGATAATAATATAATCAATTATATAAATGGAAAACATTAATTTTTTTTTCAAAACGTTTCAAAATCAATATTGTTTAACAATTTAACTGATACAAGTCTAACAATTAAACAATAAATTATTTCCTGTTTAACACAACCTGATATCTTTTTAATAGAAAAGTATATAATCATCCTTTTAATATGCGCGAGAACATTTATGGAAAATTTCATTAATTTGGATTAAATATATTGTTTCAAAAAAAACCGATTAAATATCGGAAAAAGATAGTGGTGAAATAATCTCGCAATAATCTCGCAATAATCCTTCAAGTATGTACAAAACAGACAGCGAAGATTCACTAGCATTATTTTCTCTCACTCTCTCACTCGCATAATCTTAACATTTTTTTCCTTGTGAGAAAAAACCAGACAGAATGCGATACGCGAAAAACTCAATAAAACGGATTATAAAAGTAAAAAAAAATTAAAACTGCTATAGAATATAATGAGACAAGAGACGGAAAATTTTCTTCAGCAATGTCGCATAGCACTCGCGATTTGCAGTTTTTGATGCACAACGTCGCAAATGATGTGAAAAACATGATAAATGTAATATGTTGATGGCATTCTAAAAGAGAAAAACTACAAAAATGATCAGAAAGAAAAATTGTGGAATGAGAAAAGTTTCATAAAAACGTCGCAATAATTAAAAGAGATACATCTATATATATATATATATATATATATATATATATATATATATATATTATATATATATTTTTTTTTATAATTTTTTATAATAATTTTT
>Ga0157364_1000514_pt1 | contig 27097 bp, 8 predicted proteins | sample AttsexASBM2_FD_111476 | JGI IMG/M metagenome (GOLD analysis project Ga0157364, IMG submission 111476) | Fungus gardens microbial communities from leaf cutter ant in Ribeirão Preto, State of São Paulo, Brazil - Atta sexdens ASBM2 | ecosystem: Host-associated > Fungi > Mycelium > Unclassified ... | reverse complement strand
CTTAATTTAAATTTTTTTTATTTTTAACGAAGTTACAGCTGATTGAATTTTGAAGTTTATAGGAACTTTTATTCTAGTCCAATAGTTGTGCAAACTATATTAATAAATGGAATTAATGCAGAGGACGCAAAATTCCAACTTTATATATAGCTTAGCTAGATTAGATAGATAATTTAAAAATACTATATATATGATTTAAAAACTCTCACAAAATGTTGATGTATGACATATTTCATAAAAATAATCAGCTATTTAGCTATACGTAAAAATTTGTTTTTGTTGATCTCTTCATTTTACATGTTTATAAAACGCAATGTATAAAGAGAGAGATTAGAAGAGAGAGATTAGAAGAAAACAAATAATCGACCTTATCACGTAATTTTACAAAGTATTAATCGACAATGAACATAATTAGCGTTGAAGTTTCTAGTAATGCTTAATTTTTAAATAAAAGTAATAAAATAAAGGAAAAAAATGACGATTTATATTTTATTAATATAAAACGTAAAACGTAAAATTTCTTTCATTATGCACGTAGTATAATTATGATAAACATGCGTTTTATACTTAATTTATACACGGGCTGTTAATAATAAAGATATATTAAACTTCACATACGTTTGTTTAATAGCATTCATATATTTCGAGAATTTATTACATTATAATTTATATAAACATAGACATTTTGCTTTTACACTAATAATCTAATTTAATAGCTACAGTATAGAGTATTTCTAGGCATGCAGTATTCCATTGTTATTTGGTAAAACGTGCTTGCGCAATAAACACATTTATACTCGTTACCTTGCGCGCTTCGTTATACCTTGGCATACTCATTCGAAACATCTTTCAGACAACATATCGTATTCACTGACGCTTACACTTTCTCGATATCTCTTTCACACAATTCGTTTATTCTTGTTAATTTACTTTCAGGATGTATTATTGGACATCCTGAAGTGACATTATTTGTTAAAACAAAAATATTATCAGACTTTCATTGTAACATTGTATTTTAACATAATCTTGAAGATCAAAAATAACTTAATATTGCAATATTTTCAAAAATATTGCTATATAACTGATTTTCATAATCCGCAGAGCCGATGAGATTTGAGATACGTGTAAATATAAAAAAAAATATAATTTTTGACGAAAACATTTTTAATCTATAAAATTAGAATATAATTAAGATATTCTTTTACGTTATTAATATGTAGAATTGAAATAGGCGTAAATAAATATAAAATAAATTATAATTTTGGCGTCATACTACATTTAAAAAAAAATATCTTTTACATAATTATTCCATAAATTTATATCGTTTGTTTTATTCAGATTATATTTTTAATTAAATTTTTTTGTTGTTGATATTTAGATAGACTAATTGCTCTTTTTAATTAATTAGTGCCTGCATGTGGAATGGTGTCAATTTTTATTCACATAAGTTCCCTAAACAAAAACATTCGAAGCAAGAGGATTTATTAAAAAGAAAAAAATGAATTTATATATAGAAAATTTCTAAAATAAAATTTATTTTCAAATAATATCCATCATGCAGGAAACATAGTATTATACTAATATGAATTATCATTGTTATCTAATACACTATCTAAATGTAGCAGTCTTAATGTCATTATATTAAGATCTTTGTGTTTGCACTCATTAAATTAAACATATAAAAGCAAATACACATTTAGCATGAAAGTGTATTAAAAATTTAATTTACTTAGTCTATTTTAGTTTAGATTATAATTTTATAAATTGTCAGATATAAATAAATATTATATATAATTTTGTGCTAATAAATATTACATGCTAGTGCTATTCGCAGATCCATCTCGAAACAGTTCGTTAATAACATCCTTCTTCTATTTGATTCTTATTTATCAACTTTCCTTTGATCACGCGATGTAATTAAATTCTTGCTGTGGATTTACAGACGGTAAAATAATTTCTTTGATTCTTGCACCGATTATTACAAAATATCAAAAGACAAAGAATATTTCATTTTCTTTACAGTCGTAGATTTTACGTGACAAGTATCTTTATTTTATACGATGTAAATACCGAGCGCGACGAAAAGAGTAAAGAAATTGCAACTGAATCGAAGAGAGATATTCCGAGAGATTTTCTTCTGTAAAATCAAATAAAAGATTTCGCACCTATTGCTAATATCTAGCAATTGAGGTACATGTGTCCTTCGAAGTGTATAATTCAATAACTCGATATAAAAACATTCGCCACGTTCTGCGAAAGAATGAAAGTCAAATAATATACATTTCGGTTGTATGCGCCAATCTTCTCCCTCCATTGATCATGAAATATGTTAAACATTCATGTCAAATAAATATATAAATATGAATTACAGGAATTCCGGATGACATAAAAGTATTACAATATTACGGGCATTCTCTTTTATTATTGTCCAATATAGATGCACAATTTGTGATAAATGTCATGTGTTTCTTTGTATTATAATTTTATATGACATTAACATGTTACGCGTACGGATTTGTAAATTACGTAAAATCATGGTAACGATTTTGTTACAAACGCTAGATTTTATTTCCCAATTGATAGGTTTTTATTTATAAATAACGTTGTATTATTACATAAATAAAGAAACGCATTTATATACAATTTGTGTTTAGAGTAAAATATACTCGTGCAATTTTCAATTCGTGATAATGTTGATTAGTCATGCTTTTGCAATTTTGCAAAGCACTTTAATGCTAAATGCGGAGCGCGCATCAAAGATAGTATAAATAATTAAATCATATATTGCAATGGATTATCGATACGACGAATGAACGTATGCTGGCTTACATATGTTTATTTGTATTTCGTTGGACCAAATGTACAGAGTTGTAATACAAAATCTTTTTTCCGACAGGCGCTAACTTCGAGTGTTTCACAGACATTCATTCGAATGATAAAATATCGACAACCAAGACGTTTATAAACATAAAAAAAGATGGCATAGGGAACTTATGTGACTATTAATACTAGTAAATCATATTATATATTATATCATATTTATATGATCACGGTACACCTATTTTTCCGTTTACAGTATGTAAAGAAGAAAATATGAAGATAAATAAGAATCTTCGGCTCTGGCTTCTATCAATAGATGGATGATATCATATGTGTTTACAATTTAAATATTTTTCACTATTTGTCCATTTTTATTATAAATAAAAATAAAACACTTTCTGTGTAAAACTGAGTAAAGTCAATTGTGAAGCTAAGTAAAAAAAAAATGTAAAAAAATCTGTATTTCAATAGACAGATATCTTTTCCATCATATTCTCTCTTGCATGGCAAAAACTGGCTAATGACATGATAATCGTCAAGCGTGGCAGTCATATGATGGCAGTAAATTTCGAGACAAAACAACGGCAGTCGTATGACGGCAGTGAATTTCGACAAAACTAAAAAAGATACGCAGGCCATAAGATTTAAATCGTATGACCGTTGAACGTTTAGCGGCCAAAAGTTACGTCTATATAAATTCTACGATTGGTACTTTCTCGCGAGGCGCACGCTAGACGGCAAGATCGCGTTGAAATTGTGAAGGACAATAGCGAAGCACGTCAAGAGATATTCGTTCGTCTTTTAAGTGAATGTATATGTTTAAAGAAAAAGTTTACATAACATAAGTATGAGTGAAACAAGGAAACGGAATAAATACATATAAATACTGGCAGTGGAAGATGCGATGCAATTATCCAAAGGAAAAATAGATACGCATAAATAGATGTAAGATAGGTACGTATTACGCCATACATTAATACGGGCTTAAGTAGTATACGAACGAATTACGCTTCTTGATTAAACTAATAGCAAATTAGCTTAGGTATATAAATAATGCGCTTATACAAAAATAATTACGCGGTTTTATATCGGTGAAGTCCTTGTTTTCGGATTACCGACGATTTCATTGACCTATATAGTTACATCCGTTTCGCGATCACTTGATCGAACGTTAATATATGCGCGTTTCTCCATAATTCGTTTTTCTATTATCTGCTGCATCAATCTGAACGCAAATCTCTCATTGTTCCATGCACCTTGTAGACTGCATTTTGCGCCTTGAAACGTAATATTAGGCCGTAAAGTATAAAATTTCTGAAGAGCGCACTTCGAAACGATACAGTTTCAACGATCTCGATCGCACTGTGTGATTTCTTGACTTTTTCAAAAATAAAGCTACATTCCCACTGCTGCTGTCGGTGAAGTGAGGTAAGAAGACGTTGATGGCTTACTTTCAATTAAGTTTCTTCTATTTCTTAAAATATATTTTACATTTAGTTAGACACTTACTTGTGATCTATTCACGTAATTGTGACTCTATATGTCGATTCTTTAATGGCATAATTGCTTGTCCCCTCTGATTATCGTGTTTATTACGATTTACAAGCGGCCTAATATCCATACTAGCTAAAGATTGTGCAGTAAAGTGATAGCTGAAACGCTAAATTGGCAGCACTGCAACTAAACTAATGAAAAAGACAAGAAACACATCGTCATTCTCTTTTATTTGCCTCTGTTTCGTTTATTGGCTACGACGACATTGCTCGCGCGCGAGTATTGTAGCCAAGCGAAGTGTATCGAAATCAAACAATTTGCGAAAAAGTATTGTAGCCATTCACGCCATTTTCACAAACATCTCTCTCTCTCTCTCTCTCTCTCTCTCTCTCTCATTCGCTATTTTTCACATATTTATAGATCTTCTCTTGCAAAAATTCAAAGACCATTGCTCAGTAGATAGAAATAGCTATGCGATCAAAGATTCGCATTTTAGTGTAAAAATTCGCTGGAGGAAAGATAGACCTAACATGGATTTAAGTTTCGCGGTCGACCATTTATAAATCAAGAAATTACAATTGTCACTAATCTCTATCGCTATATAACATCTTTTTATAAATACGAACAACTTTTGGGAACAATAAATTTAATTTAAAAGATTACACAGAGAGATTAGACATATAACTATAGTGTAATGATGTTGCTTTACAACTAGTTCAGGTAAAACTGCTCAGATAACTTTTATTTTAATTGAAATATTTTTCAAATATCTTCGTCATACAGAACAGTTAATACGTTTTCTGAACAATAATTTTTGAAAAACAGATTATATCGAGATGCTTGCATCAAAGTCTCAATAGAGATTACAACGGAAATGTATTAAACAAAAAGCGGCGCGTATATATCCTATAAGAAGATTACGGAAGCCTATTTGTACGCAGCCGCGAACCCCCTATTACCAGTTAGGTCCATTCCGCGCTAAATCAACGGCGTAATCGTACGCACTCGTGCGTAACATTACGAACACGCAAGCGCCCGCGTGCGTAGTCCGCGATCGCAAATATACGGACACATTGTCCGCGCGCGCTCGCGCCCACCCTTTCTTCCGCGCCCGCGTTTTCATCGTTATATACCTATGTCGGGTCATTATATATACGAATAATACCTAGTATACGTTTAACTGCTTCGATATCGATAGTCCGTAGCTATATATTACGTACAATATACTCTTGCTTCTTCTTTCTCTCGTTTTCTTTCTCTCTTTCGCTCTCTCTTTCTCTCTCTTCTTCTTTTTTTAATAATACATATCACACTGAGCCAGCTATATGTGTGTCCATCTAGTTTTGGCCTGCATTTCCTCACGCACTTTCTCGTTCACGTACGTCTCGCATGGGGATGCCGAGGGCACATCGTAGCGCTTGCCCTCGTCACCCCCGTTGTCGTTCCTTTCGTCATCTTGGAGGACACGTGAAAGTACGCTCGGGAGTGCTGCTTCGGATCCGGGGGTTTCTTCTCGGTCTCGTTTTACGTTTCGATGCGCGCCGATGAGACTCGGGCCGCGATGCGTCGACTGGCTAGTAACATTTACGGGTACACGTGCACTTACGCACCAGGTCAACGTCCTTAGTGTACCGCATGCCATCCGCGCAAATTAATCGAACCTGAAATTAATACACAATTGTTTATAATGACTACATATACGATCGTTATCGGCATAATGACAGGGGAGTCGCTGCCGCCGGTCCGAACTTAATGAATATAATTGCAATAATTGACGCAGCTGCTTCGAATGATTCGTGCGCGATCGATCACTTGAGAAGATGAAATAGTTCACTTGCTTTGTCCGATCGTGACTAATATGGAATTTAATATCAATTAATAAGAGTGAGCTTTAATTTCATCCTGCTGTGCTGTCTATGGGGAAAATAGGAATAGGAGATTCTTATAACATAAATGTTGATGCAATATTAGTTTACGTTATGGAGAGAATATTCTTAGTCGATTGAAAATTATAATAGAATCAACACAAATGTTCTGTCAAAAACCGAATAATTCACAAATCTTTCTAATCGATATACAAATGTTTTTTATACCTTGCGCCGTTTAGTCTTCCGCGGTAAACAGCAAGAATTGCCGCAACTTCCCCAACATTTAGCAAGCTTCACGGGTCGCCGACTCCGACATCCATTCTCACTATAGTACTCCCTGGTATGCTCCTTGCGACAGGTCGGTGCTATATTGATATTAATTTTATTATCAAAAGTGGATGAGTAGTCAAGCAGCATTATCAATTAAATACACACATATATATATATATATATACATTGCAATGATAAAAAGAATGTCTTGAAAAAAAATATAATAAGCTTATTTTATAATAAATATGTATTCGTAATCTATAATATACGATAATATTGAGGGAAGAATCACCTTTCTCGCAGTATCGTCCTTGCCAGCCAGTTTGACATCGACAAGAATAGCTGTTACCATATGGCGACGGTATGCATTGAGATCCTTTTTTGCATTCATGTCCGATACATGCATGTGAAGGCACCAGTCCACTTACCGACATGATGACATCTATAATTAATACATATTTTTTATCAAGAATAAGATAATAAAGATTTCGAATTAATTTAGAATAATTTCTTCTAATTTTTTAATCGAATTTAATATGCAATCTTGTTATATATACAATAATTTAACAAACTTTACAAATGTAAGATGTTGAATCATTATGTTGTTCAATTACTTATATACATATATGTACGTTAATTATAATTGTAATTAAATACATAAAATTTTCTTAAAAATTTATCCCAATGTTATTCGTAAATAGTTTAAAATATTTTCAATTAAAAAAATTCAAATGTGAACTATTCTTAACTTAATAAGTCAAATTAACATTGTATAAACAGCAATTACAAATATTAACCAGAATGTTCGCGAGGTATGTGCTCTTGTGGGATGATCTCCTCGTTACTACCACTACTGTTAATTCCCTCAGCTTCAACAATATCTCTCGCTTCATCGGCTTCCTCCTCGCTAGCAGCACATCCGGGAGTAACGCGATGCATCTTTGCGGCGTTGCTGAAGTCTACCAACTTATGATTGATCCACATCTCGGAGATGCAGCCTGAGATAAAGCAAGGAAACTTTTAATGGATCTGGCGAGGAAGAAACTTTTGCTCTATTCTGTATAAAGGGTGATGGCATGGAAATGTGTACCGAACGTTACAATTGAGTAAGAGTATAAGTGACGCAAGCACGTATTCGCGCCTGCATAAATTCTCATAAGAAGCTACGTTACGCTCAACTTCAGTGATTGACGTCAACGGTGTACTTTCATTGTTGAAATAGTTTCCCTATCTTACAACACAGGAAATCCAAATATAACTAAAATTATACTGTATGATGCAGTCCGATCACGAATTTTCGCATTGTCGCGAAACTTTTCAAATCTAGTTTCTCTCGGTTACATATCGTGCTACATATTATTTCGTACACTATATGCAAACGTAGTAAATCGTAGTATTGCGCCGGGGGACATCAAAAATGTAACCGAATATTAAATGAGGTCTCCGCAAGTTGCAAATTTGTGGCTGATATTCCGAGTTTGCGACAACTATCGTTTCCCAGAGGAACCGCAGAGTATCGGTGTTGGAACTAGCAGTGGTGTAGAGCACAAATCATCCGTGAAATCTTTGAAATATTCCTAACCGAATGGTTTTGTTATAACATTATTATACAATCTTTTTTTATAATTTGCTAAATAAATGTAATTTAAAGTTCAATAATTACTTTCATGAAAATTATTATTTAAGATAATTACATAAAATAAAGATTTGAATATTCGATTTATTTCTAAGTCGTGGTATAAGAACACGTTTCTTTGCAATTTATTAAATTCTATTCTATTTTTTCATAACGGCGGCACTTCTCTGTCAGTGTCACTTATTAAAGTTATAATATAAGAATATTAATTAATCTTAGAGATATTTCTCAGTGTCGTAAAAGAAATTTACCTTGAAAGCTCGTAATATTTCTAAGATGAAAGTCGGTAAATGCGACTTTAGCAACTTCTGGCGCTACGCCACCGACGAACATTGGCGTGACAAGCTTGAGATACTCTTTCGGACCCTCGTTGATGATGCTCCTGGCGGAACCCCGGTCGACCCTCATTGTGAAATTTTTCTTGATCGCCAGAAGCTCCGCCATGTGAGGCTTGCCATCGGCCACCATCTCATAGCTGTACATCGTTGAGGTAGGATAATTACCCACGTCGTACGAAACTCTGACCCGCCCATTAAAGAGCTCGACAGCAATGTGTCCATCGTTTTGTCCATCATAGAGAAGAACCCCGTTTTCCTGCGTGGTCGTGAATATGATGGTCACGTTTGCCTCGGGCCTCGTGCGTAGTGGTTCTAGCTCGACCAGCGAGCTATTGTCCACGAAGCTCAGACTCGTCAGGTACTCGCATCGTTTTCCTGAAATGGATAAGTGGTTGTACCATGTTAAATTATTAACAAATTCTTGAACATCACACATGATAAAAGATAATAAAAAATTCTCAGATTATGAAATAAAATTGATTGGGAGACGTAGTCTTCGTACGGAGACGTTTCTCAATAATTACTAAAGATATTTAACAGAAGAATGATTTTTTTTTTACTTACCGGTATAGCCGGGATGGCACTGGCAAAGATAGTCCGCGGCGGAGGCAGGAGCGGGCTGGAAGCAGGCACCGTGCTGACAGTCGTGGTGGGCACACGGACTTGTCTGTGGATACAGCATGGCTGTCGAGGGTGCAGCCTCGCAGTATCTCCCTGTATACTCCGCCGCGCACTTGCACTCATAATTGTTTATGCCGTCAATGCAAGTAGCACCGTTCTGCGAAACAAATGAATTACAATTTACAAAAGTATTAATTAAAATTTGAAATCAGGAGTGAAAAATACAGCGCTGATAAAAAGGCCTTTAACACCTATTTTCAATGCTTCAACAGTTACATCTTCAACAGCAGATTTTCATTAAGAAATCTCTGAAATATTTTTTACAAGATTATAAGAAAATTTATAAGAAAATGGAAAAGAAAAAAATCGACGTTATAATATTGTCATAAAAAATTATAAAAATGTTTATAATTATGCCTTATAATAAAATTTTAATTATGATTTTTAAAATCCAAGAGATTTAAAAAAAAATATTATATGTAAAAATAAGAGATTATGAAAGTGAAAATAAACTAAAGTAATAATCTTGATGTCGATGCATTTCTAATATAATCATCTAATTAATATCAGCCAGTAAGTTTACGGATAAGATAGGAACGCGCACAAACTGGATGCAACTAACTACTAGCAGAGGGTTACAAATCATCGAGCGGTCCGCCAGTTTCACATGCCTGGTGTAGAGTCTCAAACTAAAGGCCATGTATTCTGGAGCTTAAGTCACATATGTGCAATAATATATCCCCCCTGCGAATTACATGTGCTAATCTTATCAATGGTTCAAAATTCTGCTCAAGTCAATAGAAGCAATTCGATGTTCAAGGTTATTATATAAAAAAATAATAATGTTATTATGTAATATAATGATTTAAATATGTTAATCATTATTATAATTAAGATAATTAATAATAGCGTAATAAGTCTTCCAATTAAATTACATGTAAAATGTATTGCAAAATGTTACTATTAAGTTATTTAACTGCATAGGATAACTCCGACAAATATGCCGCGCTGAGATTTACTAGTCAGAAAAAATAAAAGGAGTGTGTGTAATTTTCCCGCAACTACTCTCTTACATGTCTTATGTTATATTAATATTGTGTTATGATTTCAATTTCTTATTGTTAACATTAAGAAAATTATTGTAAGTTGAATCGATTTGTTACTGTAATAAGTAACGTTTTCATAAATTATAATGTATGTACATAAAATGATCATACGTGTAAAAAACTTAGTGGTTATTCGTGATACATACGTGTAGTGAAATAGTAAAGCAAAATACAAGTGCTTTGCTTTCATATTCTTTATTTAGTTTGTTATCTTGTATATTCCACCTGTTTGGGATATACCACTTTTTTAACGAGCGGGATTTATGCTCAAAGCAAAGCAGATTGAATTCAATACATTAAATGCAATAAATGAAATTAATGATGCATTATATGAAATATGTACCTCATGTCATAACACTTATTATATATATATAGGAAGATTATAATTAATATTTATTATTTCATATACATATTTATCATTTTCTTATTCTTTAATAAAATTTTATAAACTTATTTTATAAATTATTGTGTCATTTTACGTCTTATTTATATGCATTATTTGTAAATTTTTTATGAGCCGTACATACATTTCTCTCCCCCTATGAGTAGCCATATATCTCACCCTTATGGGATATATGGCAATAATGTAAGGGTTTCAAAAAGTTTATTTTTTAATATGAAAAATAAATATTTCGGATTTCTAATATTTTTTTCATAAGACAGTACCAAGTTTTTACTGATATAGTTCGTTTACTTTAAACATAATAAATAATACTTAATAAATTAAGTTTTTGAGGTGCAGTGTATATACCGGAATTACCCTACAGAATGTGTCCAATGTATGGAGATGGAAAATTCATAGAAAGACAGCTTCTGTAGGTCAATTCCGCGCCATTCACGGAAGCTTAGAAAGCTTGGAGCGTGATATACTACCGTGGCTTCAGAACTAGCGCCACAAAGCCGAAAACTCCACGCCAGTTTCTGTACTCTGTGCAAACACTCAAATGAAATTTGGCCGGCATATAATACCGCGAAGAAGAATCTTCGCATAAAATTTCATACGCCAACTTTATGCTTCTGGGTCGTAGCTCTTCGCGACTGTAAAGTTTCTTCCTCTCGGAAGATCATATCTGCCTGAGTTGGAGTTCTATTTAAGAGTCGATAGTCAAATAAAAGTTTGGCTTTCATGCAAGTCAAGTTATGTCGCTAAGTTTGAGTTTTCATGTTGATACTGTACTGAATTAAATCGATACTACGTTAAGTGATTCAACCGAGAAATACTTCCTGAAATGAAATGCAAAGAGACATATATATATCCGCGTGTTGAACATATAATGTAATGTCTATAAATGTAATGCATAAGCAGTTCCAAAAAAAGAATTATAAAATTTATTGTCAAAATTAGGATATATTTTAAAGCAAATAGAAAAGTACCTACTATTATTACAATCGCTATGAATGTAAAAGGGAACTGTTAATGTGATAGCTAGAAATTAATTGCGATTGTCGCAACCGATATGAAAAAATAAATTCCTATGATATGAAGTAAATGAAACATATCATCGACTTCATACAAATAAGTGCGCTCGTGCACGTGACTTCCACAATACGTAATTACTTATTTTAATGAATTTTACATTCAACAACAGTACTGTAGATGTTGCTTATTTATAGAGAGAGAGAGAGAGAGAGAGAGAGAGAGAGAGGAGAAGAGAGAGAGGGAGAGGGAGAGAGAGAGAGAGAGAAAGAGAGGGAGGGAGGAGAGAGAGAGAGAGAGAGAGAGAGAGAGAAAGAGAGAGAGTGCATAAAATTTTATAAAAGTATATTATGAAAATTCTTATCGCGGTACTTACAAAATTCATTATTATAAAATCTGAAGATATTTAATTAATATTGTTCATCACAACAAAGAGAAAAAATAATGTTTAAAATATTACTGAAAAATAAAATTATTTAATATTTCATAACACTAATTAAACATTAATAAAAAAATACATCGATTAATATAAAATTTACTCCGACTTTATTTTTTAAATTTACTCCGAATTTACTCACCGTGCGTATTATTTCAATGCAAAAAGTTTATAACCATTTATTAATGCATAAAATTATATATTTTATTAATCATTTATTGTACACAATAAGAAGCATAGAATTTATAACAATCGATACATTAATGCGATAAAGCGTCGTGTTACTGGGGGTACATAACTACTATATGCTGTATGTATGTACAATGGCTTCGTTATACGAGAAAACCGAGAATATAATACCTAGCGCAACGCGTGATTTTGTTCGGAAAAAACAAATCCGCGACGATCACATGCCCGCGATCGATAGAATATAACCGTTCAGCAAAAAAATAGTTTTGCAATTGTAGTTAAGATTTTTTGACATGATTGATTTACGATTGATTTAGACCTAATAAAAAAGAGTAAGACTATTAAAGAATTTTACATTTGCAGTCAAATAACAGAAAACTGCTCAAATAATGTAAAATATTTTTTGTGAATTATTTTTTTAAATATTTCAATAAAATATTCCAGAAATATTTTGTAAACATTTGCAAAATATTTTAAAATATTGCATTAAAATGTTTCACAAAAATATTTTAGAAATATTGAATAAATATTGTAAGAAAAAGAATATTTAAAAAAATTTTTCTGGATATATATATATATATATTTTTTTTTAATATTTCATGAAAAATTTCTGAAATATTTCAAATCTCGCAATAAAATATTTCTGAAAATTATCATGCTGTGTAAATAATAGAGAGCGTTCAGTGATTCTTTAATGATTAGGCTCTACACTTAGATTCAGCGAAGAACTAAAGGCAGCTAATCATATTAAAGAAGAATTAAGCGCTCACTGATCAGATTTCTCTGCACGCTAATGCAGTTAATTCAAGATGTTTCGCACATACCTGGCACATATGATCGACACAGTCATCCAAGTTTGTGGAACAATTGAGGCCGGTGAAGCCGACTGGGCATTCGCAGCTGTAGTGGGTCTTGTGGTCGACGCATCGACCTCCGTTCTCGCAGGGGTCGTGACCCTTTGTACAGAAGGGTATCTTCTCCTCGCAGTATTCTCCCATGAATCCTGGGATGCAGTCGCATCGATAAGCCTGTACGAGGTCGACGCAGGTTGCGTTGTTAGCGCACCTGTTGTTGGCACAGTCGTCGACGTTGCTCTCACATCGAAGTCCCTTGTACCCGGGGGCGCAGTCGCAACTGTCACACACCGACTGAACGTCAATCGAGACATTGAGCCTGACATGCGATCGCGGTAGATCCGCCAAAGGTACCTTACCGCGGGTGATAAACCGCCGACATTGCTTCTCTCTTTCCTCGATTTCTACGCGTTTATAGCGCGTATTTGATAATTAAATACTTCTATCGAGGAAAAAGAAATTTGGAAAATTTGAATAATGCACTAATCTTTAGAAAAGAAATTATAAGTTACATATATGCAATTCTATTCTTTAATTCAGAGTAAACTAGTATAATTTAATTTTAAAATAATTAAAGCTTGTATATTAAATAACTATTATGTTATTAAAACCTATTTATGTATAATTATTACTATAATTTTAAATTGTATTGTTATCATTGTTTTTAATATATAAACAATAAAGACGAAAATAAATATTGTACAGAATATTGTTAAAAATAAATATAAATTTTAGGCTTGCAATGTGCTTGCAATCGATTTGACATGCATTTGCTCTCCGTGCGGAAGTTCGGTTCTTCGATTTTTCGATAATCGCAACAGCCTCTCTTATGAGCAGGTTATTGACAGCGCCGTCGGCAATTTATAGCCTGCAGTCGTCACTCCTCGGGGCTCATGTGCAGAGGGTCCCGTTTATTACGCGTGTTGAGAATTGGAATTTGACGAATGCTCCGATCGTGTTCCATTTCGGGTGTCACTTTAAGCAGCCCGAGTCGGAGTTGTCAAAATAGCATAGCAACTTAGAAAGATAATTTTTTATTCAGCGATATTTGTCAAATTTAAGCTTCGAGATGCAATGTTCTATATATAATCTTACATCGTGCATATTTACATCTACTTTGATATTCAAACGAAGATATTTCAAGAAACTATTTGGTTCACGTGAAATAATTTTGACAACGTGCAGGTTCTACTAATATAATACCTACGAAATCGTAGTAAAGAGAATTCAATACTTTCGAATTATAAAATATACAAATCTATATACAAATTTATATATTTTTAACACTACTTAGCAATATTAGGATTCTCTCTTTTAGTGAATCTGAGATTACTGTTTTAAGAATAAATCTTTATATAACTTCATATTTTCTTTATATAAGTGATAATTTATACTATTTTCTTCGTTTAATCTATACATACAATTTCATATTTAACCCTCCGTGAACTAGATGGGTGACTCAGCAAGATAAATTTCTATAACTTTCCTAAAAAGTACGGCATATTACCGGTTTCATGCAATTAGAGAGTACATTGTTACCAATTACACTAAATTATTATATAGTATATTTATGATGAATATAACATGAGATATGAGATACACCCACATGATACATATTGATTTTTCACCTGATTTGTGGAAGGTTACAAATTTTATATTGTCACTGTTATCCTTTACTTGATCGACTTTTTTCTCTTAAGACAGTAATCAAAGCAATTAAAAAATTGGTAGGCTTCAAATTATTAGTTCGATCGCACATTCGTAAACATGTGACATAATTTCGTAAAAAAAAATTTATGAAAATTCAAGCAAAAAGGCTAACGTAAAAAAAAAAGATAAAAAAATTGCAAAAGTCGACAGAAATTTTATCTATCTCAAATATTGTCTAGATACAGCACGATGCTATTGCAAACGTTCTACGGGTTCCACTGAAACGAGCAACTCTAAAGTCAGCCCGACGAGCTACTACTCTGATCAAGATTGAACTGTCGCACTTAGTAAGTACCTGAATCTTCCTTCCTCCAGTACTTTGCAAGTTCCGGAGTTCCTGCAAGGATTTCCATAGCACGCGTCAATTTTATGCTGACACCGGTCCCCGTGATATCCTGGCGTGCACTTGCAACGGAACTGCCGGTCCGGAAGCGCCTCGCAAAATCCTCCATTTTCACATGGCGAGGTGTAACACAGGTCGCACTTGGCCAAGACTTCGGCTGGCTGCTGCTTGGCTGCGCGGAAGAAAGGTCTACGATTAATGAGTAATTTTAGTACCCTACCGTGATGTTGGGCCAAAAAACCACGAACTAAACAGACTGCGTCGCGTTGTACTACGAAAAATCAAAAACATCGTCACGTGCGACAATCAGTATGCGATTGCGGATCAGTAATGGCCAAGCAGCCAGAGGAATTCTTTTTGTTACTTCTTAAGAGGCTACGAAGTGTACTAAACAATATTAAAAAAAAATTTCTTATGTCTAATAAAAAAATCGATAACTCGTTTTATAGCAAAGTCGAGAATCATGATCTGTACTTCCGATTTCAATGATAAATATTCTATTGAGCGACATTTAAGTTTGAATTGAAGTCAAAATTGACTATATTGTAAACAATCACACGTGTATGTACTGTATTAATCAACAAAGCATTATTGATACGCGATTCGCGGACAGCAATTTATTTAGCGAAATTTGCAGATGAAATCTCTTGGCTATTCTGCCCGCAATCGAGATATACGCTTATGAGATATTTACTTTTGCATTGAAAGGCACTAGCCGGTGTCGTCAAAAGCAATTTGTCTCTCATCGCAGGAGGTTCCATGCACCTGGCGATGCCAGGCTCCACATAATCTTTCTTCACCCACTCGGCCAACCATCGCATGCTGCAATCGCAGTAAAGCGGGTTGGACCCCAGGGCACTGTAAACATCGTAATCGATAAATGGCTGGTATCGAAAATCAAGTGTGTGCAGCTTACAAATAGAGTGATACTCACAGATGAGTTATAGACTTGAGATCCTCAAACGCTCCCTCTGGGATGACCGATATGTCGTTACCATGCAGTGAACTGAGAAGGGCAATGAAATTAGAGTGCATATGTTTATATTATTAGCGTAGAAAGATTTTAATTTGTCATTTTGTTCAATTAAAATAAAACTAGCTTAAATTAAGAATTTATAATCTGATAATCGATAAAGTTAAGTTTAAAGTAGAATAATCGGTTTGATTATTCTACTTTAATCTTAAATTTGCAATTAATATTTTATCATGTACTACAATTCATTTAACGTAAAATTTGATTTGATTTTTAATATATGATATTTTTTTAACTTATAAATAATTACATATATTAAATAACTTCATTTTAGTGATGTAAAATGAGACAACAATTGCCGATTGTGTGATTAATACATAAATTCAAATATTTTTGAGGCAATAAAAGAAGCATGTCATGATAACGTTAATCGAATATTTGCATACAAGACTCACATTATTCGCAGATTCTTCAATCCCGCGAGAGCATTTCGTTGCACACATTGTAGCTTGTTGTAACTAATAATTCTGCAAAAGAGATTCGTATGTTGTTCACATTATATAAACAGTTTCGCGAGTATCTCCCAAGAATTTCCGGAGTAACGGAATAAATATTCGACTTACAGATGCGACAGCTTCGTGAGATTCCTAAAGGTATCATTGGACAGCATTCCGATCTGGTTGTTGCTCAGATCCCTGAAAACGAAGCGGATGTTAAACATGGCGAAAGCCGCTTGAAAGATATACGAGAAGGTGCGCGTGTTTTATTTACAGTCTGGTGAGAATCCTCAGGTGGTTCAACCTCTCCGGTTGGATCGTTTTGATGTCGTTCACGTCCAAATACAGCTCGGTGGTTTCCGGTGGAATCCCGCGTGGAATCTCTGTAAGCTGAGACCTCGAACATCTCACCACCGAACCCGCGCAATTACATTGAGGCGGGCAGTAATCGTCGCCTAGGCAACCCACGCTGTCGTCTAATGGGTGTAAAATAGTTGGTAGATCGTTAACAGGATTTGCAATTCAGATTACAAATATTAGTTTGTGAAAACGAATAAAGATGCACAGCGAGAGCAACTAACTTATTCGTGAAAATTTTTTTTCGCAAGTGATAATGCAGATAAATCGAAGGCACGAAATACGCGCTCGCAAATTCAGATTGAATTAATGTGTTATATTAATTTCGATTTTGTATACGTACGAATCGGTTTACATGCAAATCAATGCTATCGATTTCACGAGATACGCCATATTTGTACTCTATTTTGAATTCATAGCAATCGATCATAAAGCGCAGTAATACAAATTGCGAGAGTAAAATATATCTACAGGTGCTACGGGTGACCAAAATTGTACAATAATGCATTAAACGCACTGTTGCATTTGAATTCATGGTGTGGAATATCCTTGATGATGGCATCCTTTAATCGTGGTGGATCGTGACAACGGCCAGTGATTCCGGCTATATCTCGTTTCCTCAACCATCCGGCGAACCACGCGAGATAGCAGTTGCACGATAGCGGGTTACCTTGCATGTTACTGCAGATACCGAAAAATATATCAAACGATATAGCAACAATAAGGAGGTAGTAACACGAAGATTATACTTTGATTATTAAAGCTGATATATAATCATTTTAAAGATAATTAGTATAAATTTTCTCGACTATTTAACTACTTATATTTTCCACAAAAGATAATAAAAAGTAAAAGAATATAACACAAAAAATATGAGAAAATTTAACAATTTCTATACAGTAACAATCTTACTGTGATTTGATTCGTTGATTAGTCACGAACTTACATGGCGCGTATATGCGGCATTCCGTCGAACGACCCCGGCATAACGCATGTGATGGAATTACCATGGAGATTCCTACGCAAAGTGAATTATGCGAGTAATCGCACGATAGCGTTTTATCGCATCGATGCTAAATGGTACGTTTGCCCAATAAGGTACTTACAGTGTTTTAAGGCTCGGTAGGCCAGAGAACATCTTGTTGTGTACTTCTCGAAGCCTATTCTCGGACAAAAGCCTGCCAAAAGAAAGCTTATCATATCGTGAAACGAAGCGCACGGACAAAATGGAAAGAGATTGCGAGCTAAGTCGCATTCGTTACAATTCGTCGTCACTTTTTACGAGTCGATAAATATCATTCTTTGAACTAACGAGCATAGATACACGCATTATGAACATTATGAAAACACACGGAGACGTTTTAAACGTGATACATTTGATGTGTAACGCTTTTATATTCTTTAAATTCCGAACATAACGTCCAAAAGCGTTACTCGACTTCGAAGTGTCTTAAAAATATAGCTATTAACTATAAAGAATTTATAACCCATGTCATATATTGGATTACCTATAAATCGCATGCAATAAATGATGGTTGATATATTGCAAGCTCAGTTCCTGTATGTCATCTAATCTCTCATGGAACGATAAAATATTTTTATGAAACAGATATGCTATTATCAATCTCATATATTAAAAATATTTCTGGTAATCGTAATATGCAAATGAAAAATAAAAATTAATACACAGTGATGAAAATACCTTATTGATCTATAAGCTGGATTTTAAATAATTTTAATATAAATTTATATATATATATATATATATATATACATCCAGTTTTATAACTGCGCGCCGAAATTATTTTTATGTCTTTAAACGTTATTTTATATCAAACTGGGATAGTAACACTACAAATTAAATTGCCAGTTAATTTAATAATATTGTTAATAAGCGTAAATAGCAGCGTAAATAATTCAATGTTAATTTAATGCTAAATTATTTACAGCTTTTTCAGATGCTTATTAGCATCAAATTATTTACAGTTGTTTAGGATACCTATTAGTATCAATATTATTAAACTACTTGGCAATTAGTTTGTGGTATTACTACTCCAGTTCGGTTCAAGATTACGTTTTAAGACTGAAAATAATTCCAGCGCGTAGTTGTAGAACTGGTTCTATATACATCAAAATATGTATTTAAGATCAAGATTGATAAGGTTTTTTAATTATTATGTATTTTTTATTAATTGTTTATTAATTATGTATTCACATCGCGGTCTTTTGACACTTTTGTTTAAAAATTAATAGCTACAATTAAGTTCAGCAAATCGCGACACGCAATCAACAAACACTATACCGCTCAAGTCTTTGAAAAACCGGTATTGTTTTAATAATTGTCTTCGGAGACAATGCGGTCTTCGAAAATTCCTCGAGAGAGATTTTCTAAAGTTGAAAATATCAACTATAGAAGAAAACCGCGCAAAGAAAATAATCCTGGCGTTACACAACGGTATTTCTAGAATGGCTTCTATTGTGCCGGCAAAAGCGAAGTTTTCCAGAAAGACAACGGCGATGACGACGACAATGTCGCAAAGAAGAAACAGGGGCTATGCTACGAAAGCGGTATAATTCGAAACTTGTAGTGACTTACAGGTCGGTGAGGTTGTGAGCCCCTTGAAAGGCGGACGCCTCGATGCGGGAGATTTTATTTTTTCTGAGATCCAGATGCTGTAGCTCCGGCAACTTCTCAAAAAGGCCATCCGCTTTGATCTTGTCCAGTTCATTGTTGCTCAACAACCTGGCGTAAACATACAAATGGAAAGGAATACAAGTAGAACGAAGTCGCGACTGTCATACCGTCGAAACATGCACGTTTGCGATAGGCATGTACAGTCAGTTTGTTACTCGACAACGTAAAAAAAAGGGGCGAAATTGATACTTTCTGTTCGTTACTCCATCACTTGTTTTCGACTACCCACCGAGCAATTTATTCGCTACCGCGTTATAACAATGCGTCGCTCAATAAATTTTGCGAATTGCGCGTTGGAATAACTCTCGAGCAGAGAAATTGGTGCATTGCAGAATGTTCGTACGATATATCGAGCAATAGTGTAACTTGCAGTTGATTGTTTTGCTTCGTTGGTAATTAATACGTTCTAACGTTCGGATAAAACTATTAACCTCGGATTTATCGAAGTACAAAAAATGTTCCATGCCTGAAATAGAATGAAATAATAAATTGCTGTAACAATTATTAATAACTCTGCCACTGTTTTATTTTTAAACTATATAGTTTTAAAATTCTTAAAAAGGGAAATTTAATCACAAGTGAATCGACAAATTTTTATACTGTTATTTATAACGTATACTGATAAATTTGAATACAAAATACAAATAAGATGGCAAAGATAAAAGCTAAAAACCACGTATATCAAAGAAACATTTTAATTATATATATATATATATATATATATATATATATTATATATATTATATTTCTGCATAAGGACTAATATATTGATTATTGGAAGATATTAATTTTTAGAGAAATTAATTTTTTTAATAAAACGTCGATCTATTGAACAAATCAGATGCGTAATTTACTGCGAATAATAGTCCAATCTCATTGTTCTTTTCCCATTGCACTCTACGATTTAATCAGGTGATTATCTGGTTCAACGATCGAATTAATATTCGAACTGAGCGACGAGAATTCTCTACAGACGAGTAATATTCATCCTAACCACTCGTCTGGACCGTCTCGACCGATCGATTGGCTTGTCCAATACTCAACAATTTGAAGTGAATATTTTCTCATAAAAAAATAATAATCTAGAATGCATATTGTTTAATAAAATGTTTTACTAATTGTAAAATAATTGTAAACTAAAAATCTAATTATCTGCTAGCCAAAATTGCAAAACGACGTATCAATTCAAAATGGATTAATGATCTTTACTATATAGTTCTTTTTATTTCCACTATCATTACCTAGTTTAATTATACGAGCAATTGAATCATCACTTTTTAAATTATTTGAGATTATATCTTTTGGGATTATATTGTTTTACAGTTTCAATTTGCAATTTATCATGATCAGTTTATGTATACATCTATGTTTAACATGCTAATTGTTATTAGCTAACTATAATTAGAGCTCATAATGTTGATTACTATTGTATTTATCAATATTGTTTCCATAATCTCATTCCTTAATATTGCTAATATTGTTACTTAATATATTTACTACTTAATACTTATTGTATGTATAAGTGTAATACCGTATTATTATTTAGAATATACATTATTTAGAGGAATGAATAATTTTTATAACTTGCAAACATTATTAAAAGTAATATTAATTATTACGAAATTGTAACGTATAATTATTCATTAAAAGCATCTCGTTATATGTTTAATTACGATCAGAGACAAGAATACCTGGCAAAGCGAATGCGAGCTATTATTTAATATTCGAATATCAAAAGCATAAATATTTTGAAAAAATTTTCCTTATTTTCAATCGACTACCTCTACAGCGCGATGTCACATAGTATTTTGGGAGATACTAAAAATGTTCGCGGTACAAGTGCGTTCAGCATGACAAACATAACTGCACGAAATATATTGCGGATGCTGCTACATCCTGTATGACATAAATTGAGTTTGCCTTTAGTTTTCTCATTTTGCTCGCCCACGTATGTCTCTTAGTAACATCTCAATGTAACGATAAGTAAAATATTGTTGAAGAAAATTTTTTAATGGAAGATACATCTTTTATCTGTCGAGTCTTTGTCGACGACTTATTCAATGATGAAAAACGGAGTTTTATTTGGACAGGACTTCAATAGCATCAGTCGGGATTAACAAAGTCGTTCTTTTTCTAGATTTCATACATGGTAACTTAACACGCTAATTAAGAGAAGTATATACTTACAAAGTCGACGTGTAAAGCGGTAAGTCTTTTGGTATCGCAGTTAATCTCTTGTTGGAGCAATCGACCGTCGCGCCGTTACAAGTGCATTGCGCGGGGCAAGCGCCAGGCAGAATGCACTCGCCAGCTCTTTTTGTTAGCAGTTCCTCGTCACCTGCGAACAAAGGATAGAGAGTTTCTGGATAGAGTCAAATTCTAACAATCGCGCCTGAACAACACTTCCGCACACGATCATGTTCCTGATCCATACAACGCGAATAATATATACACGTCGTGCGCAAGCAGTCGTGTGATATCCCGGCCACAAATAAATGTTGCATTTCTTCATGAAAATTGTGGTCGAACATAATTATATGGTAAACGTAATGATGATGATGTCGATTCATTAACGATAAATTTTGATAATGAACAGTGTAATTAATGGCGTCGTTAAACGAAATCACTCGTACGTATGATGCCATATGTACTTGCACGTTAATCGAGTGTTTAACGTCGTGCGTTAGTGTTGAGAGTTAAATATGTTTATGTATGAGTGCGACTACGGCAGAAATGATTTATCATCGTATTATACACCACATTACAAATTGCCGGGTGTGATATACGCATACATAATTATATCGACGATACACATTGCAACATGTATAATGCCGTTTAGCATCTCGCATAGCGACTGTATTTTCTCCGCGGCAGTCTAAATACAATAATGGTTTTTATTCGTCAATTAAAGAGAAAGAAGTTAAATGTCATCAAGAATTGATTTTTTTTCTCTTTTCCAATGTATATTCGATTATTTCTCCCTTTAACATCGTATGCTTTTATAAATAAATAAAACTACATATCAAAAGCTATTGTTGATAACGATGATTAAAAAAAAAAATTAATTTTTGTATTGAAGAATAATGTAACGAATAAATGATAAAAAACAGATATCTCACAGAAGTACAGCTTTTATTGTACAATTTATATCAAAATAAAACTGAGAAAAATTTGCTTGAGGCAAATAATGACATGAGAAATATAAATAATAAAAATAAATTTGCGTTTCCGTAAATAAAGTTAAAAATGATTATTTTCCGTTGTCTTTTCTACCGTCCGCTTCGCCAATACTCTTACGTATTCGGATGGAAGTGCTGCTTAAGGAGCAACATTTGTTTCTTTCTACGAAGTACTCTCCTCCTAATTCTCGCGAAATCCTTCGTAATGCAGAAGCAAGGGTATCCTATAAATTTTTGCCGTGACCGGAGATGCAAGTTACGGAAGTTGTCTACAAGTTTAACGTTCGCAACGTAAGTTCCCGTTTACGGAACTACATGTAGCAGTTATGCGCACATTTATACTGGCATAAGTGCACATATGCGTTACCGTTTTTTTTTCTTAACTTTGAATTGAGTTTCATGTAAACGGAAATGTATGAAGTAAATTGCAGGAACGGATACTGGATATTATCTTTTTTCCTGAATTATCTAAAAATTTTGCTAAATACAAATTTAAGAATAATTCTATTAGTCTATATCAAAATAATGATATATTTCAGTAATCAATTTGGGAGTCTTAATTATACATACACACACACATATATATATATATATATATATATATATATATATATAATATATTATTTCGATATTTCAACGTAATTATTTTAATGATTCAACAATTCTGTATATTAGATCTGTATTTAATTAAATTTTTAGATACTTTAACAAAACCGTTTTTTCCGTGTGATACTGATTATATTCATGCTGTCCTTATATGCAATTGTTCTATATTTTTTTTTTAAATAAATCAATGTAGCACATTGATTTACATATATCGTTTAAAGCAAATCTTTAACAATATCGATATTTATATATATTTTATCTAAGTTTATATTAATAACATGTGATGTTTAATTATAAATTAATTAATATAGTCGCGAGATAATTTCATTGTTTATATATAAAATCTGTATGTGTGTGACTATTTTGTATTCCAAATGTTAACAAGCAAGATATTACGTGGTTCTGCTGGGTTTTTGCATTTCACCTTTGTACAATCGCGTGTACACATATGTATGTATAGTAGTACATATGCTTTTCGGAATAGTATGGCGTACAAGGAGAGTGCATCCGAGTGAAACTTGAGGCTGCATAAAGAAAGGTTAGAGACTTCTAGGTATTATTCTCAAACGGATACGACAAACACGGATAGTTCCGCAAAAAACATGTCGTAAAAGATGCATTCTGTAGAAGGGACATTCGTACAGTTGCAATAAATTTCCCTAGAATTACGGTGTCACAAAAAGACAAGATAAACCACTGCGCGATGAAAATAGCAGAGATAAAATTTTTGTAATTCCGGAAGTTGCATATCAAAATTTACGGACTATGATATAATAAGCATGCTGTAAGTGCATCATACGTCCGCATAAAGCATAATATATAATGTCGAAAGACAGGTTTTAATTTATAAAAAATATAAATTTGCTCTGATATTGTTATCGTTAAAATACTTTTAACTAACTACCTAAAATTTAAAAAGTATCAAAACAGCGATATTTATTCTCAATAAATCATAACTTCTTTGTCTTTATCCAATGTATTCATATTTTAACACTATGATGTGCTCAAATATTTTCTTATGATCTTCTTTCGTGAATAATTTAAAGGAAAACTCCATATATTGACGGAAGAATAAAATTTCAAAAAAGTACTTTTTTTAGGGCACGATTTTAGAGCACATCTTTATCCACGTAAATCGTCTGTATTCGTTTTGCTAAATGATTATGCGAGCATGAATGAGTTTGCAAGCGTCTTTGCGAATGTACATAACATCAGCTGACATTAATGCACACCGGGCGGTATTACGGTTAGCAAGATACATCCATCGGCAATTACATACGTCCAACAAAGTGACCAGCATTTATCCTACAGTGCGAGAGTACCTATATAGATCGTCTGGTCACCTGTTCCGGACATGTCGACAAGAACGAAGAAGAATCGAGACAAAGAGAAAGGAGAAGACGTACGTGTCTGGATATGTGATGCAAGAAGCATTGGAAGCAACAGGAACGATGGTGGGTGATTTCACACAAGTGAAAATGGAAACCGTGGATCGGTTGTTCGAATGTGGCACGTACACCATCACATGTGATTGGTAATAAAGTGACACGATTGATCAATTCAATAGCTTGGCATCGGCTTTCGATATATCCTTTCTTAGCGAAAGAACGAATATTAATTTATAAATGGTAATATAATCCGATTTCCATTCTGCTTATTCGCTTTCTCTTACTTTCCATATGTAAGGTAAGCGCTACTTTCAATTTTTAGCATTTAAAAGCTGATGTAAAATAGATGATAAAATGATATTTATTGAAATTGTATTGTATGCAAGGTGATAGATGATGAATTTCATACAGATATGAATATAAATATAATTACATATATGATAATACGAAGATTTGAAGATGTCGTGAAATGTATTATAAATGCAAGTCAACGGATAATAAGGACCTATTTACATTCATCGTGCAATATATTTTCCTCCACATAGACTACCGACCTGTATATTACTCTGCCGAAGTGTTAAGAAGAGATATACCGGAAAGTCGAATTGTGCTTACCCTTACATTTGAACTTGTCGTCCCGCATCGAATCGATCTTCCGTTTCTGTGCTCTTTTTGGTGTTTCGCATTTAGCGCCGGATGTCTCTATAGGATGCGCGTGAAGATACGCGCTCAGCCAGCGTAGATTGCAATCGCAGATGAACGGATTCCTCGCCAAATGTCTGCGAAAAAAAGAATTATTGGCTGCAGATTCTTTAAAATGTGATATGAAATATCTTCTTCGTTAATTGCTTTAATAACAAACAAATTTTTCATCTAAATTAAGAAATAAGAACTTATGTAGTTTTGTATAATACGAACAGTGTTTTAATGCTCCGCAGGTTGGCAAAAGTCCCATTAGCTAACGAACGTATATTGTTGTCGTACAAAGACAGCAAGGTGAGACTGGTTAAGTCTTTGAACAGGTCTGTTCGTATGCATGATATCTCATTGGCATTCAGTAACCTGAAACAATAAGTTTCGCCATAATTTCCAACAGTTGCCTCGTTGCAATGCTTCACGGGAAAGCGAGAACAATACATGAAACCATGAATAAAAACATTTTCTTTAGTGGTTCTAATATGAATTATTAATTCTCGCCTCTTAAAGTCGACCTCGCATCATGCAATAGAAAATTATATCCATTCCAATTTATTAACTTTAATAAAACTGACTTTCGTGCAATTCGTTTTAGTTTTAAATCCTATTCATTAAATTTATAATCTTCTCTCTTTTTTCTTTATGTACTCACAATAATTGCAGATTTGTAAGACCTTGGAAAAGACCAGCTGGTAGCTCAGTGATTTTGTTACCATATAGAACTCTGCAACCAAATATATTTTTGTCGTTGTGGTAAAACAGAATAGAATGTTTTTGTAAAATAGAATAGAATGTTATTCAAAATGTATCAGTAAAGAGAAAAAGATACATACAGCGATTCGAGGGACTTCAATCCGTGGAAAGCATCTGCTGCTACCTTTTTTATTTGGTTGTTGCTCAGGTCACTGCAGGCGAAAAACCGGAAACATATAAAAGTATTAAATGTTGCGGTCGACATGCGCAAAAGCGATCTGTATATATGTATTTATTAAAGTAAGTCAATCACAAACATCACTCACATTCTTCGCAATTTCCTATATGGCGAGAAAGCCTTTGGTGGAATTTCCGTAATGCCGTTTTGTTCCAACCGCCTGCAGGCAGTTAACATAGAAAAACAAATTATACAAATAAGTTAGCGAATCTGTACATTTGTGCTAGGTAGTAGCCGTTTCATAAAGCTGCAAGGCTATTGATTGTTTTATACTCGTTTGCATTATACTATTTCGTGTATTTCACTCTCCTCTCTCCACCGTTTTCCATGCAAATAAATATATTATTCTGTGTTTCATGTATTATATTATTAATCTTGACAAATTTTATAAAATTATTTGATTTTCTCGGCTTTACATAGGATTATCTTAAAAAAATTAGTAATAAAATCGCGAATTAATTTTATAAATAAAATTAATTTAAATAAAAATTTAAATTTAAAAAAACATAAATAGATATTAATTTGTTGTGCAACTACAAGTACTACAAATATAAGGGAAGAAATAAAGTGTACTTGAGAGAACAACGTACAGCTCAATTCGCGTTATTGATAATACGTGTGTGTGTGTGTGTGTGTGTGTGTGTGTGTGTGTATGTGTGCGCGCGCGCGCGCG
>Ga0157364_1000513_pt1 | contig 27098 bp, 24 predicted proteins | sample AttsexASBM2_FD_111476 | JGI IMG/M metagenome (GOLD analysis project Ga0157364, IMG submission 111476) | Fungus gardens microbial communities from leaf cutter ant in Ribeirão Preto, State of São Paulo, Brazil - Atta sexdens ASBM2 | ecosystem: Host-associated > Fungi > Mycelium > Unclassified ... | reverse complement strand
ATCAAATCCCCATGGATATTTGGTCTTATTTGTGTCCAAAACTCCGTCGGTAGTTTGGTACTTTATAATGGACTTAATTCTACCAAAAGTCCGTGGTTATTTCGCTTTATTTGAGTCAAAATCCATGGTCATATTCATCTGTATCCATTGCCTAATTATCTCCTTCAAACTCCGCAAATTTACTCGGAATTTATGTGGAGTTTTTCCCTCTTCAAATCTGAACTCCTATATAGTGTTTCACTAATGAAACACTCGCTTGAAGATCTGTTTTAGTTACTCCTTTTGTTATTTTATGTATTTAAGGCTAGTGACCTCTTTGTAGTAGCTAGCCTGATAATCGACTAAAAGTTGACACTAAATCTCCAGTGTCAATGGTGACGCGCTTTACTCCCCTCCTTACAACTCCTTACAAGACCAATCTCTGAAATTGTGACCATGCGGCTTGTAGGAGGCACAACACATAAGTTGAGGCCAAGGTCGTTCTGGCAAGTCTGCATCACTGAGCTTATTGCAGGAGCTTCTACACTCTGTGCATGACTGAGCCAACTCTGCGGACTTTCATCCTCAAGTGCGAGCCGCACCTAACACCATTTCAACAAAGTCTGCAGAAATAGGAACATTAGTATTTTCAATAAAGAAAGGAATACTCATTATTTTCAAGTAATATTTTGACTGAGGGAGCTAGGGAGTTTTAATGTCATCCAAGTTAATGTTTTCCATGTTCTTAATAACATTTTCTATAGTTTGAATATTGGAAGGCAAGGCCACTTTGTTGGTAACAATAACAACACCTGTGGAATCCCTTTGGACATAGTCTGTCAAAATGCTCAACTTGATGTTTTTGAGAGCCCTATCTATGTTAGCAATATGGACACTAACAAAACCCATAAATCTATTGCTGTTCTCTTTACATATAGAAATGATGATTTTTTTATTGTGAAAGACTCTTAGTAGTCATTTTGATATGGAATTTGATCTTACCAGAGTTGTCAATGATCTTCTGAATGCTTTTGATTTTTTTTGTTGGCAAATTAAAAAAATTGTCTTTAAGCTTCAAAATGTTAGATACACTTGGACCTGCTGCTTGAGCATATGACAACTTTTAGGGAGCTTTGTTTGTATTCATGGGTTTTTTACCTTTTCTATCAAAAAAATTGGATTTCTCCAAAATTTCCTTAGAAGGACATGCTGGAATGAAAGGAGGGATTCTAATTATTTCTGCCTGTTTGTCCTTAGAGAAACCTGCTTTCAATGACATTGTAAGTTTTTTGACCTTGGGAGTAAACTTGTTTACAATTCTATTTCTAAAAGAATTGTTATGATTATCAGTATGAATGGTGTTCCATGTTATAGTACAAGAGTACGGACAGACTTTGGACTAGAGTTAGGGTTAGGACCTTAGATAATTATTAGTCTACAACGGACAAAGGGTTAGGAGATAGACACATGACCTGGAAGTCATGTGATAAAGTCTAGAGCGGTCTGGAAGGACTTAGGGTCTAGAAGGATTGGGAAAGAGTCTAGAAGGAGTTAGGGTTAGGAGATGACGTCAAGGGACAAGGATTCCTTATGGTGTACACATGGTGTGCACATGTACAGTGGAGATTAAGAGTATGATGTCAGGGCACATGTAGGAAGCATGGTAGCCTTATGAAAGATGCATGGTGGATGAGTAATGGACATAAGATAGAGGCATGGACTTTAGGGTCGGACATATAATGTTGTAGCACGGACCAGGACAGACTAGTATATATAGTGGTAGATAGAGTAGGAGCCTTATCGAGTTCTCTTGTATCAACCCGGTATAAGGTTTAGTCTCAGAACCAACTCTAAGGTTTTGAGTCTACAACATCCCAGTTTGTTTCATAAATAGATGAGACAAAATTGAAAGCAGCATCACCAAGTTCCTTGATATTATTGATCATACCAGTTTTGACCTTCTTGAACCTGATAAAATCAGCCATGCATAGCAACAAGGTGTAGATATTTTTAGCATCAATTTCAATAAATTCCATGGTACCAAAGATAAAGATGGGGTGGGCTTTGCCATCCTAAGAGTTGGGTTTCATAGGCTGATTGATATCATAAGACAATGAGACTTCATAATACATAGACTGCATGTTAATTTCTACTGAGGCTGTTACCTCATGTTCAACATATGTGGAGGGTGTGTTGTTTAGAGCTAGAGCCTTATTAATTACATGTTGACTTTCAACTGGGATGTCATTGTTAGATGCCTGAATACCTGTGATAGTCCCTTGCTTCAAATTACCTGGTACTGTCAAAGAGGCAATATCAGCCTTAACCTGTTTACTTCAGCTTGGGCTGGAGTTTTGATATTCCATCCTTTTGTGATATGAGACTGATGAAGTAGTTGAAAAGACTGAGGATTCTCTTGAGTTGTGACCTTGATGAGATGATAACCTCTCTTTTGGAACTACCATATTGATATCTGTATCTATGTTGGCTGATGATGGAGTAAGTTTGTGAAATGAGAGAGCTTTAGAAGAAGAAATAGATGATTTATTTGCTATTATTCCTATGAGCACTAACTACCTAAGATGGTGGTAGAAGGAGAAAGCAGTTGGCATTGTTGTTGTCTTTAGTATTGTTTTTTAATTTTCTATTACAAATGAAATTGGCTATTTGTAGAAGTGAGGTCAAAATATGAATCAATTTCTAAGAATTCTTAAAGATAGATAAAAGATAAAAGCTTCTACATCCCAGGAATTTGGCTCAGCTAGTAGATGGTTCTCATATGGAATAGAAGACATTTCAAGACCTTGAGGTATATATATGTTTGTGTTGTAGTTAGCCACACTATTATCTTGTAGATTAAGCATGTTATTCAGAATTGTAGTCTCTATCATATGCAAGTCCACTCATCCAGAAACTACATTCCTGTGGTGAAACCACCTTCAAATCATACAAGCCTGTCTTCCACAGTGGCCACCTTTCTCACAACATGTCTTATGGCAGTGCTGTAACCCTCTGGATATTCTATCTTCTACAGCAGAGATACTCCTATTCAACTCGGTCTTCCATGACAGAGTTACTCCTGTCAGTATCTCAACACTGAAATCTCCACTCGGGGTAATAGGGGTTTTACCACTGAAACCCTAAGCATCTTCTATACTCTCCATTTGTATATAAGACTAGTAATTACATTATAATTTGCTAGTCTGATAATTGATGAAGATAATCTCTTATTGAACTCAATCTCCAGTATTCAATGGCAACACATCAATCAGCACTTACTCCTATCTCAGATTTCTTCCCAACATCTTGAAGTTGCAACCACATAGCAGACAGATAGCACAGCACATAGCAGACAGATAGCACAGCACATAAGCTAAAGCCAAGGTTGTTCCACAAGTCCACTCATTTCTGAGTCCATCCTGTGGACTTCCACTCTGTTGTGAACTGCGTCTGACAGTCTCGTTGTTTATATTGACCTCCCCAGCTTTGAGAGTAGCATAAAAGAACAAGAATTCTTACAATGTATTGAATTGTTCAACCTGGTTGGCCCAGAAAAGGTCATTGTTCTGTGTCTCTATCCTATTGATATATAGAATGGATGAAATACTAGAATGTGCCAATATCTCCCTAGAAATATTAGCACTAGATAAAGCAAACCTTCCCCTTGAAGTGTCTATCTTCATATCCATATTATTGTGGTTAAAGGTTATGGTAGCTGTAGAAGTGTTGAAACTAAAAGAAAATAATATATTTGCTAATTCTCTGTTGGGCACTACCATACAAGATGGTGGTACAAGAAAAAGAAGTAATAATGTACCAAACCCTAATCTAAGTTATACAATAAAGAGATGAAAATAAAAGAAATTAAAAATCAAAAAAATAAGAGAGAATAATAAAATTAATGAAGTCCACTAATCTTAATTCTGACAATAGGGTTAAGTGGTGTTTGAAGTTTACAGGTAGAGAGAAGAAAATACTGTAGGCTTTGATAATGTTTGAAACTTGAGTCTAGACAAAGTGGCTAATCTCTTTATATTTATTTTCTCTCTTCTAGATTATTGAAACTTAAAGTAAGGAACACTAATTGAAACTTGATGCTTTGAAAGTCTAATGATCAAATAAACTATAGAGCTATAAGATTGCTATAAGGTTGAGATAATGGAATTTGGCCACTTGATCAGAAATAAATATATCTATGGGATTTTCCTATGAGTTTGCTTCTAGACCAAAATCCTTCTACTTAATTAAGTACTAGTACTTTTTGTAATGCCAGTGGCTATCTAAAATATTTTCCACCTCCTACTCTTCTTTTCTATTAATGATAACTTGGTTTAGAAGGTGGTTTGAGTATTTTTCTAAAATTAGGTCTTCAGATGTGAGGATAAGTTTGACAACATGAAACACTAGATAATGGAGAGTTTCAATCAATAAAATATAAGTTTGACTTACTTTTCAACTGTATAAGATTTAAGATGGCAGTATAATAACATAGCAGAAGAGTATGTAATATGAATATATATAGAGTTCAAAATATCTTGTTACTAGGATAGGATACTGGTATAGGAGTATAAAATTGATATAATATTTGGCTATATCTTCCTAAGATTTACAAATCACTGACTTTACTTCTTTTAGGATAGACTTTATTTAACTTATAAATTTCAAAACACCTTCTAGCTTTAACTTGTGTTAATGAGGTTCAAATCTCATCTGTAGTAAGTGTTCTGTATTAAGAAGAAATAGAAGCTACTATATTGAGGAGTATATATAGTTGTTGTAGTAGAACTCTGCTAATAGATAATTACTCTGTTGTTTATTGATGAAGATCTAGAAGTACTATTTAAGCTCTTAGTACACTTGTTCTATTTGGTAACCTAACTATAGATACTAGGTAGTAAATAAGACAATTTCAACTCTAAGTAGATAATATTGTTAGAGTCAAAGACAGTAGACTTTATTTATTTTTTTATTTTGGGACTTAGGATTAGATGTTAGTATGATGTCACAGACAAGATCATATGTCACACAGAAGAACATAGGAGATTCTGAAACAATAACATTATATAATATGTTTACTACATATTGGTCTTATAAATTATATATAGTCTTTAGAGTAGGTTAGATAAAGTCTTACATAGACCAACTAGCTAGTGTATATAAGGTAAATACTTTGTACTTAGAACTATATTGAGTTCTCTTGTGTTAATCTAATATATAGTTCTTTTTCTGACTCAAATTTTAGTCTTCAATTGTAATAAGTACAGTTTCTTAATAAAGAGTATCACAAACTAAGGTCCACTGTCTGACACAACATAGTTGGGGAGACTGTAAAGTTTTCACATATAAATTCACACTTGCTATCATATTCCATTCCAACTACATCTGTTCCAATTCATAGATAATATTCTTTTTCTTATCCACACACTCTGACCTCTTCTAATATATATCATATCTCTCTATTCCTCCTTGTATGTCTTTGCTAGACCCTTGCCAACTCCATATATCTTCATTCCCAATATCTAAGGATCACTAGTAAACTAGGGTAACTCACTAAATAATCTTTATTTCAGATAACTATCCTATGTAACATATCTAGTATATAATCTAGTAGTTTACACTGTACTAGCTTATCCTGAAAATTGACTAAAACTAACACTCTCTTCTGGTGTTGGCTATGATACATCTTGCTATCCTCTAGTAGTTCTAACCCACTAAGTTCTCTAAGTCTACTTCCAAAATATATAACTAGTATGGCTAGTAGAGGTATAATACATAAGCTAAAGCTAAAGGTTATTCTGACCTGTCTTCTACATTCCCAGATAATATACTAACTAACATATTCATATTTTGGACTTCCAAGATGTCTTACTAGATCTTGGATAATAAGATGTAAACCACATCTAACACTTGTTGAAGTTATCTATGAATATAGCATGGAAGATGAAAATAGAAGAGTTGACTTAGTGATACAAGTAACAGGGGCTTAGCTTCAACAGACAACATTACATCTAGTCTATTCATTGTATGATTGTAATTTTGGATGACAAAAGCTCAAAAGGACTTAGGATAAGTGTAGTACAAGTATAAGTTGATTATCAAACTAAGAAACAGTACATGGTAGCTAATGTTCTTAAATATAGAAGTGATAATCTAATAATACTCTACTGCTATACATATTCTGGGTTGTTAGGTACCACAAGAGTTGTTATTTGGAACTCTATGGAATTTGATGAAGAATACAGGGTTTAGTTCTCAGACTGATAGATAATTGGAATAAAGGGTGATCTGCACCAGAAGAGAGTGACAAGAGTTCAGATATCAGATGGTATGTAATATATGGTATAGGAAAAGTCTTGCTGTACCTTCTATAGTAATAGTCATTTTTTTAAATCAACAATTTATTACACAGAGTGCAATGGAAGACCATGTATTACAATCTTAAGCTTAGCTCAGATTGCAACTCAGACAAAGACTTAAGTAAGAATGAAGAAAATAGTCAATTGGTAAAGTGTAAGGATACAGAACTATATCTATACTATATATACCTATAAACTATGAGGGAAACATATGTCTGTAATAATATAATATATGAGGATAATAAGAGGAGTCAATGAGAAAACAATACCTACTACATGAGGCACTGACTGATACAACTATAGTGTAGCTGATCATTGCATTATATCCTAGACCCTTCAAGATATGATGAAAACATATTGAAGACATGAGGAGATGATTGTAACAATACTCTTTTCTTAGTATTCATATCTACATGAATCAATCCAGCAATGCCAAATCTTTAACTACATATGTTGTAACCAATTTTTAGTAGGTACTATAACTATTTGTCCTCATAGTGTCAATGCAATAAAGTAGGGTTCATGAGGTGGTCCTCCTATATACATTTCAATAGGAAAATCTTTCCTTGTTGTATTTACGTTATGCTTCTTTTTGAGGAAAGCAATAGTGATTTCTTTCTAATACTGTTCATCTTGTTCTCCTTGTGGTCATAAGGATTTGTAATGAGGTGGCAGATAGAATTGAGTAGTCTGTATTGGTGCTTGCATATATTTCATGTATTTTTTAAGGTTTTTAATTTTGTCTTAAATAAATGTCGGTTTAGGAGTTTTGGATTTAGGCAAATCAACTTTGTAAGGTTTGTATAAAAGAACTTCCTCATCTTGTATTTGCTGTTTTCCTTTGACATCTTGTTCCTCATCTTCCTGCTTATAAGTATCTTGTATTTCCTTTATGTATCCTTCTACATATTTGTTTCCTTTTTCTTTACAGTTATCCAGTTCATCAGCTAATAGCTTTTGTATATAATATGCTTGGTTTTCCATATCACTTTGTATAATATTCTGTAGGTCTTCAGAGATACTGAATATATCTCCTACTGTTTGCATTTGGTAATTGTTGCTGGCCTATAGTATTGTGGATTCAATTTCTGTGATCTGGGTATTGGCTTCTTCTGCCAACTTCACAATGTTTTGCAACTGCATTTGCACATCAACCATTCTCTCAATTTCTTATATTATTTTGTAGTATTTTCTCATTCAATCTTTTTTCTTGTTATTGATTGTCTTGACCAAGTTTATATTATTGAGTTCAAAGAGTGTCTATCCTGTTACTGCATGTTTCTTGTTATTGTATTGGAATTCTGCCACAGCTAGCTATTCTGTCCAATTATTCTGTTGGTAATTGATGTAGTGTTATAGAAATGTCTCTATTTCCTGATTTATCCTTTCTGTTTGTCCATTGGTTTGAGAATAATATGCCATGGATAATGTTCTCTTTGTCTCTAAGGCTTTTGATAATTCTTCCATGAATTTAGAGACAAATTGTAGTTTCCTATTGTTTAGAATATTTCTTGATACTTCATGTAACTTCCAGATTTCATCTCAATAAATTTTTGTAATCTCTTGCAATAATACTGTCGTCATCATTGCTTTGAGTCATATCATTTTTATGAATTGATCTACAATCACCACAATCATATCTTTTCCTTTTGATTGCAGTAATGGTCCAATAATATTGATGCTGATTTCTTACCATGGTTCTTCTGATATTTCTAATGAATAAAGTTCTCCAGCTTTCTTTTAATATTGTACTTTGTTCTGTTAGCACTTTATACACCCTTGAATATATTTCTTGACATCTTTCTTTATTCCTAGCCACCAATAGTTTATTTTGATCAATTTGATTATCCTTTGTTATCCTGGATATCTAATATCTGCAGGATTGTGATTTTCCTATAGAATTTATTCTTAAATCTTCTTATTGTTAGGGATATAGATTTTTTTATTGACATAGACTATTCCATTGTCTTTCCAAGCTTGTTTATCTTGCTTATCTGATTCTTTTGCTACTTCATGCTTCCTAGTTCCATTTCATCATATTTCTTCTAGTAAAATGGTTTCTTCTACCACTTGTTTCTTTTATATCACTTTGACATTCACTATTATCTGTCATCTTGTCCAAAGTTCTTTTTTCAACATTTGAAAATCTTTGTTGTTGTCTTTTGTATCCATCTGATCTTTCTTTGATAAAATATCAGCCTTTGTATTTGTCTTTCCAGGTATATGTCATAGTAAGAAATTATAGTCTTGTAATTTTAGGTACCACCTTGCTTGTCTTTCATTTAGTTTATGAGGTTCTCTGAAATATTTGAGGTTTTTGTGATCTGTCCAGATTTCAAAATTTTCTATAGTGTCTAACAGATATTATCTCTATTTCGTTAGGACTTCCACTATTGTCAATAGTTCTTTGTTGTAGATCTTGTAGTTCCTTTTAGCTGGTTACATTGTCCTGGATAAAAACACTATAGGTTTTCATTTCCCTTCTTACTCCTGGGATAGTACTCCTTTTATTATGTATCCTGAAGCATCTGTTTCTACTCTGAATTTACCATCTCTCTTTGGAAGGGAAAGTACTGGTTGGCTCATAATCTTGTTTTTAAGTTCTTCAAATACTCTTTGATGATCTTCTGTCCAGTCCCATTCCTTCTTTTCTTTGAGTTCATTGAGAGGTCTCACTATATGACTGAAATTCTTAATGGATTGTCAATAGAAATTTGCAAATTCTAGAAAGCTTTTCACTTCTTTGATCTTGGTAGGTGTCTTCCATTTCTTTACTGCCTTGACTTTAATGTTTTCCATTTGAACTTGTTCTTATCCAACAACTACTCCTAAAATCAGAATTTCCTTCATATTGAAATCACATTTTAACCATTTAAATAAAATACAGATTGTGTTTTTCTGCTATTTTCAAAAATTGGATTATTTGTTCTTCTAGTTCCTTCATTGTCTTTGCTGGAATTATGAAGTCATCCATGTAGTTGGCTAGCACTCCTTTATGTAATAATTTTCAAAAGATGCTGTTCATCATCCTTTAAAAAGTTCCTGACAAATTGCATAATCCAAAATACATGACTTGAGGCTCAAATAAGCTTTTGTTTGTTAAAAAGACTGCTTTCCATTTGTCTCCTTTCTTGATCTGTACATTATTATATTCTCAAATGAGATCTAACTTGTTGAAGTATTTAGCCTCTTTCAACTTGTCAATAACCTCTCCAATCAAAGGTAATGGTATTTTGTCTTTAATTGTAACATGGTTCAATTTCCTGTAATCTTGTACTAGTCATAATGATCTGTCTTTCTTTGGAATGTAAAAGTATAGAGCAACATATCTTGACTTTGATTCCACTATTAGTCCAGCCTTCAACTGTTCATCCAACCATTGATTTAAGGCTTCTTCTTCCTTTATTGTCATTGCATAAGTGTTTGCATTAAGTTTCTTTGGTACTTTTTCTGTTAAATTGATTTCATAGAGTCCCATTCTTATTGTTCCAGTAATTTCTTGTTAAACAAATGGGTAAAGAGTTGAATATAGTCTGGAAGATCTTCTGGATTTGTTAGGTCTGATTCTTTTCCTATTTCTTGCTAGTTCTTGTTGTTTGTTTCCATTGCCTGTATTCTTCTAGTTTTGAACTCAATGTTTTGATATTTCATCCTATATGATCCAGGATATCTAGTAAATCATATATTTCCTTCTTTCCAGTTTAGGTAAGATTTTGATTGGGGGAGCCTAGAGTTCATGATTTCATTTGAATCTATGTTATTCAAGTTCTTTATGTACTTCTCAATTGTTTGCATGTCCAAAGTTGATATTATATTGTTAGTAGTGATAATAATACTTCTATTATTGGAACAAATAAAGTTAGCATAGATTTCTGATTTGATATCTTTCAACAATCTGTTTATGTTTGACATATGTGTATTAGATTGTACTATAACTTTCTATATTATTTGTAATTATGGAAATAATTATTTGCTTTCAGGATGGGTCTTTGGTTGTCATGTTTAACTTAGATTTTCTTTTTTGGTTTGAGTTAGACATGACATTATGGGTTTCAGAGATTTTGTCTGTAGAGAGTTTTAAAGATATATTCTAGATTTTTAAGAAATTCTGGATATTATTCTTGGAAGCCTGGGTATATGAAAGCTTGTTGCTTTGTTTGTTCAAGTTTTATTTCTAATTGCCTTTAAAGAATTTTGATTTGGCCAAGATATTTTTTGCTAGACTGAGAAAAAATAGGCAAAGAGATTCTAGAGATGTTAGCTTGTTTGTTTATCTGAAAGACTTCTGATCCATGTTAGCTGCTAATTTATCCCAGCTAGATTTATAAATGGCTAAGAAAAAGTTCCAAGCTATAAAACCAAATTCCAAAATTTGAGAAATATCCTTAGTAGTTTTATCTTCTAATTTGCATTGTCTGATAAAGGCTACAATTCTTAAAAGTGGGCATATGATGTTTTTGGCATCACCTTCCAAGCATTAATTCATACCAAAGATAGAGATAGGACAGAAATTACTGTTCTATAACTGAAGATTTGCATGTTAATTAATAGTATATAGAATAGCTATTGGTTCAAGGCTATGAGTAGTACTTGTGTTATTAAGTGTTGCATCATGAGAAACATAAGTAGGTTCTACTATTGGTGTTAGGTTAGTAGAATTGTTCTTCCCCTCTTTAACCATTACATAGGAGAAGAAGAAATCTTGATTAACTTGTTCTGCCTATATAGAACAATTAGCCATTATTTGGATGTGATCTATATAGGTAACAGAAAACACATTAGAGAGCACTGATGATTCTCTAGAACTATTATATTTGTGGCCAGTAGACTGACCTCTAGGAATATCAATATTGATATCTATCAGTATAGTTGCAGAATGATCTTATAGACTATTTGTAGGATTGGTAGTGAAAGGAAAGGAAACAATGTATTTGCTAAATATCTTTTGAGTACTACCATACAAGATAGTGATAAGAGAGAAAGAAGCAATGCCAATAAGTAGAGTTCTCCAGCTTTCTTTATGTGTTGAACTTTATTCTGTTGATATTTCTGACATTTCTAGATATATTTATATTTATTGATATCATTCCATATTCCTAACCACCAATAATTTCTTTTGATTAAATCAAGCATACTTTGTTGTCCTGAATGTTCTACATCTGCTAGTTTGTGATTCTTTTGTAAGATTTGTTCTCAAATTTTCTGATTATCAGAAACATAGATCTTTTCTTCTATGTATACTACTCCATTGAATTTCTATGCTTGTTTATTTTCTTTTTCAAATTCCTTTTATACTTTCTACTCTCTTGTATTATTATTTCAGATTTCTTCTAATAATGTGGTTTCTTCTACTATCTGATTTCCTCTGAACATTGCTATTTTGGCTTCTATAAATACTTTTCTTTTCCATAATTTGTCTTTGAGCATCTTGATGTTCTTGTTGTCCTCTTTAGTATTCACTTGATCCTTTCTTGATAGAATATCTGCTTTTGTATTCATCTTTCCAGAAATATACTATAAAATGAAACTATAGTCTTGCAACTTGAAATACTATCTTGTTTGTTGTCTATTGAGTTTGTGTTGTTCCCTGAAGTACTTGAAATTTTCATGGTCTGTTTAGACTTGAAATTTTCTGTAGTGTTCAATATATATTATCTCAATTTTGTTAGAGTCTTCTCTATGGCCAATAGTTTCTTGTCATATTCTTTTCAGCTGCTTGCATTGTTCTTGATAAAAATTTGATTGGTTTCCATTTTCATTCATGTTTCTAAGATAGAACTCTTCCTATGGCATGTCCTGATGTATTGGTTTTCACTTTGAATTTTCCTTCTCTTCTGGATAAAGTAAGTATGAGTTAATTTGTGATTTTTTCCTTTAATTCTTTGAATGCCTTCTTTCCCTTAAGCTTATTAAGAGGTTTTGCTATATGACTAAAGTTCTTGATAAAGCATTTGTAGAAATTTACAAATCTTAAGAAGCATTCCACTTCTTTTATCTTGGTAGTTGTTTTCCATTCCTTGACTACCTTGGCTTTATTGTTTTCCATCTGTACTTCTCCTTGTCCAACTACTACTTTTAGAATTGGTATTTTTTCAGCATCAAAATCACACTTTGACTGTTTCTAATTCCTTTTTGGTCTTGGTAGATATTACAAAGTCATTCATATAATTTGCTATTATTCCTTCATATAAGAGTTCTTGAAATATAATTTTCATCATCTATTAAAATGTTTCCAGTCAATTATATAAACCCAAGTATATCACTTTCAGTTTGAATAGACTCTTGTTGGTTAGAAATGCTACTTTCCATTCATTATCTTCCTTTATTTATATATTGCTGAATCCCCAAATAAGATCCAGTTTATTGAAGTATCTTACATCTTTGAGTTTGTCAATTACTTCTCCAATTAATTGTGTGCTGGTTCAAATTTCTATAGTTCTATACTAATTGTAGAAATTTATTCCTCTTTGGAATATAAAAATATGGTACTGTATATCTTGAACTTGATTCTACTATTAGTTCTATCTTGAGTATTTGTCTAGCTATTAATTTAGAGCTTTATCCTCCTTAACTGTCATTGTGTAAGCTTTGGCATTCAACTCCTTTGGCATGTCTTCTAGTAGATTGATCTCATGGTTCCATTCTCCTCTTTCTGATAGTTTCTCAAATTTCTTCTTATTGAATAGATAGGTAAATGGTCAAATGTATTTTGGTAAATCTTCTGAATTTGTTGGATCCAGTTTCTTACCTATTTCTTGGTATTCTTTATCTATTTCTTCTGTTGGTTTCATTCTCCTGGTCCTTGATATAAATCTAATGTTCTGATATTGTATTTTGTATTCTTTCAGGCATCTTGTAAACTGTATCATCCCTTTGACCCAATTAAATTCTGGGTTGTACTTGACCAACTAATCATATTCTAAGAATATGTCTGTACTATTTAGATCTGTTACTGCTATATCTATTATTTTTGTATATTCATTGATTTCTAGTTCCAATGGTACAAACCATGTTACTTCTCTATTCTTGGTTCTATTTTAATCTATTCTTCTTTTACTAGTTGTTTATTGATTCCAGTATGGGTACATTCTGAGTCAATTAGTGTTTTAAGCTATAATTTCTTTCTGTTTGATATCTTCACATTTGTATGCACATTGAGTTCCCTCTTTTTGTTATCTCTTTTTTATGGAATAACATATCAATTTTTTAGAGAATTATTATGTATAGAGGTTTGTTATACCATGCCTACTCTGAACCTCTGACAAAACCCTCCTCTTTGTCATTGTCTTCATTATCTTCATTGTCTAAATCATCTTGTACACTTCTGTTCTTCATATTCTATCCTGACCTGTAGTTTTTTGCAAGGTGTCCTACTTTATTGCATTTGTAACACTTCCTGGTTTCTTTCTTCTTTTTCAGTTTTCTGCAGTTCTTCGCTATATGTCCATATATATTGTAATTAAAGCACCTAGGCTTCCTATCTTTGTTATAGTTGTCTTTGGCTTTTCTAATGTCTATGAGTGCTCCTCTTCCTCCATAGGTTATTCTTGATCCCATTCAGTAGTTTTTTCTGCCTTCTATGGATTCATATCCTTGTTTGACTGATGTAATTACTACCTTCCACTCTTTAAGTGACTCTGGTACTGCTATAGGCAAATATCCCAATATGGTCTTGATAATATCACTCCTAACATTCTTCTTTAATAAAAAGATTGTATATATATTGTTTGTTTCTACCTTCATGGCTAATGTTTTGAATTCCATCATGAAATCCACAATAAGCTTCTTTTTTGCTTAAATATTTTGATCTTCCATTCAGCATTTGCTACTTTGCTCTTGTTGCTAAATGCTATCTTGACTTCTTTAAAAAAATTGTTCTAGTCTTGGACATTGTTGTTATACTAGAATGCTTTTTTTATTACGACTTAGAGATCTTAGGGTTGATTAATAAATAGAACCTTGTATTAGGGTTAATATAAGAAAACTTGATAGAGAACACTGTATAGGATTGTCTATCTTATATACTAAAACCCATAGTCTATGCTACTCTACTTCTAGCCTATCTTAAACAGCCATGTGTTTGCCTTAAGATTAATATGTGTTTAACATGCTATATGACATCATTCTTCCAGAATCTTCTATGCTCTTCCAATGTGACTGTGACTGTGATGTTTGTCATGTGACTGTGGCATCACATTAACCCTTACCCCAAGTTCTCAAAAATAAAATAAAAGAAGATGAAATATGAGAAACAAAAATAAAATAGTTAGAGTTTACCATCTTGAACTCTAACATTTTTGCAAAAAGACATTCTCTTATTAGATTTTCAAGCACTTAAGACTTATTCAAGGGCTGTAGTAAGAAGACTTGATACTTCTAAATGATACCTTAGGCTCTCTCAAGTGGAAACTTGAGAGATAGTGTAGTAGCCATTAATTAAACTAGATCTCAAAAAGATGAGGTCTTTAAAGATAATAAATACCACTATACTCACAAAATACTAGCTATAAAGAATAGGCACTTATAAGCATGATTAGTATAGCTATGAATGTTCAGATAGTAGAATAAGACAGGAATATGTTGGATCAGAAGCTAGAGAAGTTTATAATAAATTTGCAAGTAGAGGTAACTAGTGGAAATGACTAATGTCAGACATGCAAAGCTTGGACTCTGACTTTTTTATTTCATTTTTCTGTTCTTTTTTGGATCTAGTATTAGAGTTGCAAGGAGTGAACTTAGTTCTTTTCTTATTTTCTTCCTATTTTCTATTCTCTTTCTTAAGTTATTTTCCTTTTCTCTATTTTTAGCACCTAGGGTTAGGGTTAGTGACGATATGGGTCACATGGCGCAGAGAAGATTCTAGAAGGATAATGTTATACCACATACAGACCTCATGGCTAACACATGGTTGTTTAGGGTAGGCTAGAAATAGCTAGCACAGACCATGAGGATTCAGTATATAAAGGTAAACTATTCTGTACAGAGTTCTCTATTGAGTTCTCTTGTCTTATTCCAATACAAGGTTACTCCATAATCTAACTCTAAGAGTTTTGAGTTATAATATCTAGGGTTAGGGTTAGAGTGATGTCATGATCACACTGTCATAAATCAGTCACATTATATGACATGGTCACAGTAATGGTCACATAATCACAGGAACACATGGAACATAGTAGAAGATTCAAAAGTAATAATATTATACAACATATATAATATATGTTGACTTTATGGCTGACATATGGTCTTCAGGGCAGACTAGAAATAGTTGAGCATGGACCATCACTAGTAGGTATATATAGGTAGATACATTGTACTAAGAACTCTATTGAGTTCTCTTATGTTAACCCTAATACAAGGTTTCTTTCTTTGATCAACTTTAAGGTCATTAAATATGAGATTGGTACCTGTGAGCAGGGAACAATCATTGGATTCATGTTAGGTTGTAAACAGAGAGAGAACCATATGCTTATGAGACTTAGTAATCTTCTTTATAGTTTTAGTCTTTATTCTCTATGCTTATTTGTTATATTTTTAGACTAATAAATAAGCTATGAGTAGAGAGGAGTAAAAAAGAGGACTCTATCTGAATTTTCTACTTGTGAGCAGTTTAATTACTATTTTATTGAGTGAGCATTGTTAGTACCTCCTATTACTTTCAGACAAGTTTTTGAGAGTTCTAGTAGCCTAGAAAAGACTGGAAAGATAAGTATCAGTTGTAAGATTTAACTTGAGGGGTATCTTCAGGATATATCATCTGAAATGGATAGTGTTGTTGGAGGCTCTTAAGAAACTTTGCAATTTATTTGTTAGATTTTCCAAAGAAGCTTGTTATATGATATAAGGTTGTTTAAAAGTGTGTTAACAAGGGAAAGCATTCATGAGCAGATATTATTTATATATTCCTTTAAAAATCCTTTCTAACTATATTTATTTGCATTCATAAGAGCTCTTTTAAGGGTTTTATATGTTTTATTATTTGTTTGTATTATTATTTCTATTCTATCTTTTGATTTCTGAAACTGATATTGTTCTCTTTGAATTCTTTAGTGCACATTTAAGGGCTAGTGTTACATAGTTCTTGTTACACCCTTATTATGACTTAAGTTCTTAGATTAAGTTATACCATTATATTAAGTAATATAAGAAAGCTCAACAAAGTTTTAAGCTAATCTATCTTATATACTACAGACTGTGGTTTGTATGCATACTACAACTAACCTATCCTAAAGTCTATACACTTTCCATAAGGTCAACATGTTATTATTATGCTATATAATATTACTTATTCCAGAATCTTTTATGACCTTCTCTATATTATATGATTATGTAGCCTGGAACTGTGACATATGTTATGCTTTTGTTATGCTTTTTGACATGTGTGACCATCATATGTGATGTCACATCACATTCTTTATCTAAGTCTAAAATAAAGAAAAGTGAAAATTAAAAATAAAATAAATAGAAAATAGAAAAGAAAAATAAAAGAGAAAGAAAATGAAATAAAGTTAAGTTCATTGTTTACAACTCTGACAACCCTAGTAAAATCTCTTTTCTACTTGACCTTTATCATTATCTTTTTCTTTTATTTGGTTGATCTTCTTTTGTGTATAGATTTCTGCTATGCCTTCTCTAAGTTAGACTAGTACTACTGTAATCTTGTTATCTATTACTATAACTCTGTTTCTCTTGAGAAATAATCATATTCCTCTCCACTAGTCTTTAAACTTTATCTAATCACTATCAAACCATCTTAAGTTTAGAACTATACTCTTTGGTATTATTGTCTATACTATTTTGTTGTGTACTACTAGTGTTGGTGCTATCAACATTTCTTCTGATACTAGTTTTGTATATTTATGGTCTCACCACAAATACTGTTTTGCTATTTCTTCAATAGCATAAATATTACAATATTCTAATGGCCTAACTATAATACACTTACAATACATTCTCCTTTTGCAAGGTAAGCCTAACAATGCTTTACTAAATATTATAATCCTAAGCTTGTCTTAGATTACAACTTAGACAAAGACTTAAGTAAGGAGTAAGAAAATAATCAATTGGTAAAGTATAAAGATACAGAATGGTGTCTATTACTATATATACCTATAGACCATGAGAAAAGTATATGATGTTCATAAGTAATACAATAAGGAGAAAATAAGAAAAACATAACAAAGCCTCCACTACTATATGAGATACTGACTGATATAACATGAGAAATAGGTAAAGTGCAGTAGATCGCAGTAAATATGAACTAAGAATAGAACAAACCTCAATATATTTTTAAGTTATATTAAACATAAGGTAAATATCTGTAGAATATGAGGTAATTATCATAATAGAAGATAACTAATTATATTACTATATTAATATGCTTATATCTCTATAAATACTAATTGATAAGTGTTTTTATCTAGCTATTCCTGAGATAATAGCTAATGAAACTTATAGTTATTACTAGTCTAATATCTCAGTAATCTGTTGTTACTTTTGTATATCTTATATATGTGCAAATAGCCCTTATTTGGGGATTTTCAGTATAACTTGGTTTGTAAGAATCAGTTTACTAGTTATAAAGATACAAGTTGAATAAAGTTTGTGATAAACTGATAATAAAGAATGGTATCAACCACTTCTGATATTTAACTATACTTATTTAGAGTACTATTGATATTGTAAACATATATGAGTTTCAAAAGTCTTCAGGTATTCAAGTGGTTTTTGTCTACAAAATTTCAATTAATGAAGATTTCTGTTTCTCTAGAGTTTACCAATGCTCACACAAAGAATAATTCAGAGGTATTTGGTAGTTTTAATGAAGATTAGAAGATATAGAGAGATCTTGTAGACATTAAGAGTAGAACATAGAGAGTGTTTCTTTTCCTATTTAGAACAATAAGTAGCCAAACTCTAGTTTTTATGTAGTGGATATTTAGGTGTGCTTGTAGGAACACTATTCTATTTGCATTATTCTATAGAAAGTACAGTGAACCTATTTATTAGTAACTAGAATGTATAATTTACTGGTTACTCTATGCAAAATTCTAAGTGCTATAAAAGCTGTTCTTGTTAATCAGAGTATCTAGTTTTAGATATTTTTACACCCCAATATTCTCAAGAGTATTTGAATCCTTCATGAGCTCCTCTTGCTGCTCTGTGGTCAATTGCCTGATATTTAGTCTCACTAGATACTCTTAAAACAAATGGTTGGGATTTCTATAGTAATAACAGCCTCTGGTTGGTGAGGGGTAGGATTTTTTGAGTAATATCTATTGTTAGAATCATAAATGATGGACTCTATTTTATTTTCATTTCATTTTTCTTTTATTTTCTATTTTAGGACTTAGAGTTAGTGTTAGCATAACATTACATGTAACTGTTACAAACTGTCACATAGCATGACTCAGTATTATATATCAGTTACATGTTATGATGGAATATTGTAGAAGATCTTAGAAGAAAATGATGTTATACAGTATATTTTACACATGTTAATCTTAAGAATAGTATATAGTTCTTTGGAGTAGGCTAATGGAAGTGTAGCATAGATTAGTAGTCTAGTATATATAAGGTAACAGTTTTATACTAGGAACTTTATTGAGTTCTCTTGTGATTACCTAATCCAAGGTTCTTTTTTTGACCCACTCTAAGATTTCAAGTTCATAATATTAGAATCTATACTCTGAGAATACCCAACATAGGGTCTTCTTATCATTTCTTTTACTCTCTTATTATCTTTGACCAAGATATAGCTTAGTCCTCTAGTCAAGAAGGATAGCTAAGCTTAAGGAATGGACTAGCTAGGTAGGGAAAGCTTAGCTATTTGATTGTACCAAAGCCAACTGGTACAGTTAAATATATTATCTTTTGTAGACATATTAGTTAGCTTTTTATATAGTAGTCTCATGCTGCTAGTCTTCTTGTGATCAGTTTATGCAGAGGAATAGTGGAGATTCTTAAAACACTATCTAGAGTAGACATTCTCTTTTCAGGGATATTTGTATACAAATTCAATTAGAGCAGTAGTTAGTAGTTGAGATAATTAGTAGATGGTGTAAGGTGGGACAGGAAGAGGGCTCACTAGTACATACTAAGACAGATTCTAGTTCTGAGTATGAGTTTGAGAGGAAAACCAGCACTAATTTCATCCTTCTCTTAAATATATCATTACCTTCTACCCTACTACTACCATGATTTCACAACATTATAAGTCCACTCAACCAAATACAAATGGAGTAAATCATCTGACAATATTAGAAGCAAATTGCCAATATGCAGGCATAGTTCCAGATATTAACAGAGCTAAGAGTAGAAGCAAAAGTAGTAGCAGAGATCTCTTAACCAAACACTAGGTTCAATGTAAAAGTGGCTAAGCCACAAACATTTGACAGGGCTGCAAGTAAGGTTTTAAAATTTTTGACATCATGCAAGTTATTTATAAGAATTAGGATAAAAGATATAGCAATGAAAGAACAAATTCAGTGGGTTTTGTTATACATGTAAGGGAGATCAACAAATATTTGGAAGAAAAATGTTTTGGAGGATTTGAAGATAGGAAGCTTAAAATATAAGGTAGTTGGGAAATTTTTAGCAGATCTAAAAAAGGAGTTTGGAGAAGGAGATGATGAGATAATAAAGATAGCATAATTAAAGAAGATTGAGCAAGAAATAGAATAATGAAGGAGTTCATACAAAAATTTAGAAGATCAGCAAGAGGTAGTAGATATGAAGGAAGACTATTGGTGGAGGAATTCAAAAGAGAAATGAATGTGGTGATCAGAAGGAAGTTGATAGAGATAGAATAGCTTCCAAGAAGTATAGAACAGTAGTATGAGAGGACAGTAAATTTAAACAAGTATTAAAGAGAGTAAAAGAGAAGAGAAGAGGCTGAGAGAAAGAAAAAAAACAGAAACTCCAGCTCAAAGAGTAAATACACCAGCAACTGCTGGAGAGATACAAGAGTAATGATTACCACAGCCCTAAATATGGCCTAGAAGACAGGAGACTTGGCAGTGGGTGCTAGCATGGCCTACTCTAATAGAAGGAGTGAAAAGAATAAATGTAGTTATTGTAAACCTAAACCAATGGGCAGGGATTGTACCAAGACATGACCCATATGCAATAGATGTAGACATTGCTATAATTATAGAGGATTTAGACATATAGTGAGGAATTGTAGAAATTGGAGAATAGTAGAATAAGAAAGAAGGATTGATTATGAGAACAATAGACAAAATAATTTAAATGGGAAAGAGAGTCTGATAGTCCTTGACTAGACTCTAATAATTACAATAGGTTTGCAATACTCTCTAGAGTAATAGAAAATACATCCTGCTGTAACCTAGATAATAGGGACATGCTAAGAGAGATAACAGGTTGGAATGACTTGATACATAGGAAGGGGTAATGGTTGAGGCATTGTTGGATAGTAGAGTACCTAGGTTGGTAATGAGTTTGGAGTTTGCTAGGAAGTAGGAGTTCAAGTTAAAGAAAATTGAAAGACCTATATACATGAGAAATGTGGATAGTTTCTTTAACAAGGAGGAACTTATTAAGCATATAGTAGAGGTGAATATTTATTACTAGAAGCATAGGGAAAGAATGGAGATAAATATGATTGGAGAACAGAAGTAGAGTATGATTTTGGAAATACTATAGCTTACTTGCTATAATTATAAAATTAATTGGAGAATAGGAGAATTAAAGATAACAAGGTATCTGAAGGAATGTGATAAGCAGTGGAGACCAAAGCACAAGAAGTCAGGATGGCAAAAATAGAAGGAAGACAAGAAGAAAGAGAAAGAGAGAAAGAAATAAGAAAAGAAGGAGTAGAAAAAGGAGGATTAAAGGAAAAAGAAGAAAAAACAAAAAAGAAGAGGATGATAGAAGTAAAGGAGGTGGCTGAATAATGGGAGATTTGGGATGAGAAGGAAGAAGTGGAAAAATATAAAGAAAAAGCTAAGAAATTGGTATCTTAAATATTTCATAAGTGGATTTCATGTCTTTGGAAAGAAAGAAAAAAGGATGCCAATAAGAAAGGTATAGAACCATGTGATAGAGACAAAGGAGGGGTCTGTACTAAGGAAAGGAAAGGAATATTCATTATCAAGGAAAGAAAGAGGAGAGATGTATAAGTTCATAAAAGAACAATTGAGAAAGAAGTATATCAGACTCTTGAAATCATCTCAAATGGCACTGGTGTTTTTGGTAGGAAAGAAAGATAGTAAGAAGCATATAGTACAGGACTATTGGTATTTGAATCAATGGACAATTAAAAATAATTATCCTTTACTTTTGATTTCAGACATTGTAGAAAGTATGGGTACAAAGAAAGTATTTACTAAATTAGATTTATGATGGGGTTATAATAATGTATGAATAAAGGAGGGAGACAAGTGGAAGACAGTTTTCATGACTCCAGAAGGGTCATTCAAACCAATGGTAATGTTCTTTGGGCTTATGAACTTCCTAGTGATATTTCAAACAATTATAAATGAGATCTTATGGAACTTGACCAACACTGGAACAGTGTGAATTTTTATTGACAATATAATAGTAAGAACAGAGGAAGAGAAAGGACATAATAAAGTAGTAGAAGAAGTAGTGAAGAGGTTGGCAGAAAATAATTTATATGAAAAACCAGAAAAATGTAAGTGGAAGCCCAGAAAAGTAAGATTTTTAGGAGTGGTAATGGGACTAAAAGAGATCAAGGCAGAAAAAGAGAAGGCAAAGAAAGTATTGGACTAGTAGACTCTGAAAGAAGTTAAAGATATACAGAAGTTCTTAGAACTTGCTAATTATTATCAGTAATTTATCAAGGATTTTTCAGCAATAGATAGACAATTATATGACCTAGTCAAGAAGGATTAGAAGTGGGACTGGATGGAGAGGCAGGAGAAAGTATTCAAGAAGTTAAAGGAAAGGTTTACAAAAAACTAGTGTTAGTAGTGCTAGATTTAGATAAAAAATGAGAATGGAAGTTAATGCATTGGACTATGCAATAGAAGAGGTATTATTTATAGAATACAATAACAGACAATGAATGCTGGTAGAATTTCTCTCAAATTCTCTAAATGAGATAGAAAGAAACTGTGATATTCATAACAAGGAGATGTTGGTAGTTATAAGAGAGTTAGAAAACTGGATACATCTATTAGAGAGTGTAAAGTTCAAGTTCAAGGTCTGGACTGACCACAAGAATCTGGAATATTTTATGAAGGTGCAAAATTCAAACAAAACACAAGTTCAATGAGTACTTAAACTATCAAGATTTGACTTTACTCTAAAACATATATTAGAAACAAAAATGAGAAAAGCAGATAAACTGAGTAGAAGAGCAGACTGAAAATTAGGAGTAGAGAATGATAATAACAATCAAATACTAATTAAAGAACAATGGATTCATAATTTATTAGAAGTAGTAATAGAAAGACCAGAGATAGATATAATAGAAAAAATAAAAATAGCTTAGGGTAAGTATGAAAAGGTAATAGAAGAGATGAAGAAGGCAGGTGTTAAAGTATTGTGAGGAGATGAATGGCAGATAGAGGGAGATCTAGTATTGAAGAAAGAAAAGGTGTATATGCTAAAGAATAAGACATTAAGAGTGGAGATAATCCAGTTACATCATGATATACCAATAACTGGATATAGAGTAAGGTGGAAAATGATAGAGTTGGTAATGGGAATTATTGGTGGCTGGGGGTAACAATAAATGTGGGAAAATACATAGAAGAATGCCAAAAAATGAAGAATAGGATGGAAGTACTAGTGGGAAAGTTAAAAATGAGTGAGATACTGAAGAAGCCATGGACATACTTGACAGTTGGCTTTATTACAAAGTTGCCATTGGTAGCTGGAAAGAATGCAATCCTAGTAGTCTGTGATAGGCTATCCAAAATGACTCTCTTTGTGGTAACAACAAAGAAACATTGGCAGAGTGATTAATGAGACTGTTTAGAAACAATGTATGGAAGCTACATGGATTACTGGAAAGTGTGATATTGGATAGAGGACCACAATTTATAGTAGAGCTGACAAAGGAGTTGAATAGAATGTTGAAAATTGAGATGAAACTGTCAACATTATTTTATTCTCAACAGATGGTCAAATGGAAAGAATGAACTAAAAACTAGAGCAATATTTATGGTTCTTCATCAATCATAAGCAAAAGAATTGGCTAGAGTGGTTAGTAATGGCAGAGTTTGTAGTGAACATTCAGTGACTAAGATGTCTCCATTTATAGCAAATTATGGAAGAGAATTGAGAATGGAAGCAGATATCAGAAGGAAAGAAAAGGCAATGAAATTTGCAGAAAGAATAAAGAAAGTACAGGAGAAAGCTTAGATGGCATTAAGAAAAGTATAGAAGGAGATGAAATGACAAGCAGATAGGAAGAGGAAAGAAATAGAAGAATAGAAGAATGAAGATAGAGTAATGTTGAATATAAAGGATTTGATGTTCAAAGAAAAGCTGGCAAGAAAGCTAGTAAACTGATATGTTGGTCTATATTTCATTAATGAGGTAGTTTCTACCAATACAATACAGTCAAATTACAATTGTCCACTTCAATGAGAATTCATCTAGTTGTAAATGTTAGTCAAATAGTATAATACAAGAAACAGATAAAGGGATAGAAAGTAGAAGAAGTGAAACTAATAGAGGCAGATAGTATTGAAGAGTGGGAGGTGGAAAATTCTAAATAAAAGAAAAATATGAGGAGTAGTTAAGTACTTAGTGTGATGGAAGGGGTTTAAAGTAGAGTATTATACATGGAAAAGAGAGTAAGACTTAGAAAATGCAAAGGAAATGGTAACAGAGTTTGAGGGAAGAATGAATACAGAAGTAAGACAATAGGAGAAGGAGTCTGTTGATGTTTAATATATGCTTATTAGCTTGTGAAATGGTTGTCTCAGAGTTATTTGTGTTGATAGATATGATTATCTGTTTTCTAGAGGGACCTTTGATAGTCATGTTGAATTTTGGTTTACCTTTCAACCCTTTGTTGTTAATTACATTATAGATTTCAATAATCTTATCAAAGGACAATTTGAGAAAAGTGTTCTTGATTTTAATGATTTCTTCAATGTTACCTTTAGAGGCCTATGCATATAAGCAGTTGTTTGAATTTAAGGATTGAATTTTCTTGAAATATTTAGATTTGACTAAAACACTTTTGATGGGCCTAGTGTTATGAACTTAAATCCTTAGGGTTGGATAAAAGAACAACTCTTGTATGGAGTAACATAAGAGAACTCGATAGAGAACTCTTCTACAAACTAGTCTACTTATATAGTCCTATAGGTGGTCTGTGCTAAATACTGTGCATCATACCCTAAACCACCATATGTAGAACATGAGGTCAACACGTGGTGTCCATGCTGTATGACGTCATTTGTTCTTGAATCTTCTACTATGTTCTCCCAAGTTTCGTGATTTGTCTTGTGGCTATACCATCAAGTTGTGACTGATGTGACAGTGTGACAGATCAACCCTAACCCTAGTTGTTCTAAAAATATAAAATAGAAAAATAAATAAAAAATAAAAATAAAAATAAAAATAAAAGTAAAATAAGTCAAGTCCATTTTCTTTGATCTTGACACCTAAGAGAAATAGGAGAAGGAATTATTGAGATGTCAATCTGTTTACCTTTTGTTGGCTTCAGGATTAGTGTAAATTTCATGGGTTTTCTATTGAATTGGGATGAGACATATTGCCTAAAAGATGTATCTTTATTATTAGCTGTTAACTTGTTTCATCTAGATTTATATATAGCAGTTATAAATTTCCAGGCTGCAAGCCCAAATTCTGCAATTTGAGGAATATTCTTAGTTGTTCTGTTACCTAATAGACATTGTTTAATGAACACAGCCATCCTAAGAAGAGAACACATATCATTTTTTACATCACTAGCTAAGTATTTATCAATATCAAATAGGGAGATTAAACAGAAATTACCATTCCACAGTTGTAGGTCTACTAGTTGGTTAGCCTGATATAAAATGACTGAAGGTTCCAGGCTTTGAGAAGATGACATATTATTAGTCTTAGTTCTATAAGGTACATATAGTCATCTGTAGGCTCCATAAATGCAGTTTTTAAAGATGCATAGAATAGAGAAGGGTCTTGTATTTCCACATTCTCAACTTGTTCTGCCTATGTCAAGTTTCCAGGCTGAGTTTGTAAGTGTTCTGCATATTCCATTGATGAAGTAGCAAAATTGACAGATATTTCTTTTAAACTATTCATACTAGGAGAAGAGAATTGTTCTCTGGATAATTTGGTTTCAATATCCATTGAATGTTGTTTGGAATAGTAAAGTTGGTTATTCTGAGGTTTAGAAGTAGAAGGATTCAATGTATTCACTAATTCTCTTTTGGGCACTATTATGCAAGATGGTAGTAAGAGAAAAAAAAGCATGTATGACTCCTAACCCTATCTACAGCTTCTGTTAAGTCTGATTTTTATAATTGCTATGTCTAAGGTAGATTATAACAATGCCAAGTACATATATATTGTCAAAGTTGAAAGCAGTGGACTCTATTTATTCTTCTTTTCTTTTTTATTTTCATTCTCCTTTTGATTTATGTTCCTTTTCCCTATTTTTAGAACTTAGGAGAGGGCTAGAGTGACAGTCACATCACATGACATGGTCACAGTAACAATCACTAGTCACATGGCTCATGGAAAAACATAGAAGGTTCAGAAAGGACAATGTCATAATATGTGTATAACACATGTAACCTTAAGGCAAACACATGGCTGTTTAGGGTAGGCTAGAAGTAGTCAGCATAGACCATGAGATTTGGGTATATAAGGTAGACAATCCTGTACAGAGCTCTTTATTGAGTTCTCTTGTATAAACCCTATACAAGGTTCTTCTTTCAACCAACTCTAAGGTCTTAAGTTCATAACATATATATGATTGCATCTTGGTTCATGCATGATTAAATTTAGCCTACTCTAATATATGCACTATATGTCCTACATGTATCTGATATCTGGCAACTATAAGATATAACTGTTATAATCTCAATTGCTGCCTCATATTTAACAGATGTCAACCCAGATAAAAGAAAAGAAATAAATTTTTATTAGCCAGGTACTTTATAATATTATGTCTCTCACAAATCTCTGGATAAACAATTGATAAAAGTTGCAAAATCTCAAGGATTGACATATTTCTCCCATGTCTTTTAGCTCTAGCTGTTCAATAGTTCTTTTTATTTTGGTTGGGTCAACTTCTGCACTGTCCTCAAAATTATTATGCCTAGATAATTGATTTTTGTTTGATAGAATAAACACTTCTTGGACTGTAAGGTAAAATTATCCTGTTCCAAATTCTTAAGTGCTCAATCAATGATTTCAGGATGTTCATTGGTGAAAATTAAGATGCTGTCCATGTATATGACTACTTTCCCTATGTTTATAAGATCTCATCTAAGCAAGTCCATCACTAGTTGGAATGTTGCAGCAGTTCAAACAAGCCTCAGTTCATCTTAAATGCTGCTTTTCACTCATCTTCCCTTCTCATCCTGATGCTGTATCCCTGACAAATATTCTTCACATTTAATAGTAATATATTTTGCTGGATGATCGTGGGAACTATGATTTTTTTTTCGTGGTCGGTTTCTAGTCCCCCATGTGAGCATTCATTATATTGAATCCAACCATTGCTATTTCTCCAGGAACTGTGTCCTTTTTTGAGGACGACCTCAGCGAGTAATGTCACTGCTCGCATCACTCTCAGGGCGCGCACTT
>Ga0157364_1000512_pt1 | contig 27115 bp, 10 predicted proteins | sample AttsexASBM2_FD_111476 | JGI IMG/M metagenome (GOLD analysis project Ga0157364, IMG submission 111476) | Fungus gardens microbial communities from leaf cutter ant in Ribeirão Preto, State of São Paulo, Brazil - Atta sexdens ASBM2 | ecosystem: Host-associated > Fungi > Mycelium > Unclassified ... | reverse complement strand
CACACACACACGCACGCACGCACGCACGCACGCACGCACGCACGCACGCACGCACGCACGCACGCACGCACACACGCACGCACGCACGCACGCACACACACACACACACTGCAGATATGAAAGCAACGCTTAACTACATTTTCTGCATTGCTACGCGACAAATGCAAAATAAGATAAAAATTAAAGAAAAACATAATATCATTAATGTAGAGACAATAATTATAAAAAGCAATCGAAAAACAGATATTAAGGACAAGAAATAGTATTTATACTAATTTTATAATATTTTTGGATTACTCTATAATTTCTATTACAAATAAATATACATAATGATACACAATATTATATTAACGGTATAACTCTTTGTATTAATAATTTTAAAATTACATACAATTTATATATCTGTAAATTGTCTATGAATATTATTTGAAAATTAAGACGTAGTTTAGTTTTAAAAGTGGATAAAAAATTAAATAAATTTAAATAAGGGTTAAAAGAGTTAAATGCTTTGAATAGAAGAGTTTAAAAGAGATAAAATGGAATTTATGTAATTGCTAATTTAAGTAATAAATTATGCTAATCATTTACTAAAATTTATTAATTAATTTAATTATTAATTATTACAACTATTATTTGACATTTAGTTTGAATTATTTTTTTAATTTTTGTATTTTTATCTTAATAGGTTATTTTTGTTATTGCTTCAAGACATTCTTGCGCGAGAAGAAAGTCGCGTCATTTCCGGTCATAAATTAAATTCTGCTTCTGTCGTAAACGATAATTGCAACCTTGGTGGACAGCAAATTAAACGAGTGCGGGGACAATGAGAGTAGCACACAAAGGCGACTCAGTATGACCGCCGTGAGTGAAGAGAGCGACGACGAGCAAACGTGACTTCTAACTAGAGAACCAAGAGAAGCATAAAGTGAAAGGTTAAAATGGCGAAACAACCGCTGAGAGAGATGGCCAGCAATTCACAATTTCGCGATAAAAGTTCTTTTGATACGAAATACAAGTTTCTACGATAAAACCGAAAAAAAATTGGGAAATGCAGAAAATATATAGAAAAATGATGTACATATTTGTATTTTGTCATGTAAGGCGAGTATAACATTGTAAGAAAAATAAAAATTATTATATCTCTACAAATAAAATAAGCTTTCTTTAGAAAAAATTATCAAAAATTTTTTCTACTTTGGCTAATAATGAAAATAATATTTTTCAGAAATCAAAATATTTTAGTCACAATAATTTGATAGGAAATCATCACAGGTTACGCGTACTGTAATCTTATTAAATTTATTAATTGCGACGGTTCGACAATGTTTAGAATTGTAACAAACATTTGAGATTCGAGGCGTTATATCGATTAACGCGCGCGTTATGATAAATTTCGCGAAATCAGAATTACGGTTCACTAAAAAGATCAACCATTCCTTCCGTGAAATTACATGCACTTTCCGCACTTTGAAATCGAAATTATTCACGTGAAATGGAGCGCTATAAAGGGTATCCGAATTTGGGCATATACAATGTTAATCACGAATTAAGTAAATGTCAATTGAGGCGATGTGTCCAAATTAAACTGTATATTGAAAGAGAAAGTTAAGATTTGTATATATTTAAATCTTTTGTAATATTTCTTGATAGAATAATGAATATTTTATTCAAAAATGCATATTTCTAGTAATAGATAATTGAAGTTAATAAAATGTTACGATTACTGTTCATAATTTTGAAAGAAATTACATCACAAGAACTCGCACAATAACTTCTAGCTTTTGTTTAATAAGAATTTCATTATTTAAAGTCTTCTCAATCTTATTTCGTCGACGTATTTCCATTTTAACGCACCATAACTTTCTAACAATTGTTATTATTGTTTAAATATGCTAATAATATTAAAGAGAAGTTGTACCATTTACTTCTATTGATTCCTATCTCCATCATCAACATTAAATTTGCATTTATACTATCTATTTACATAAATTTCTATCCTAATTATTCTCTTCCCGAAAACGTGTATTTAATCATTATCGTATTTAATGTTATCCAATCTCATAACCATTGTTCGTATTTTAATTGAAAATTTGTTATTCTGAATTGAATTATTGATGAATCATAAAACAAGAGCTTTTACAATTCCGTATATTTATCTTAAAAACTAATAATGGCCTTGTCGAATTGAAAAGTAATTTAAGCCAGATTTCAATTGTGACTACTTAAAATTAAAAATTTAGTAATAGTTTAACTGATTAAATTTTAGTACGATAAAAGCCCTGATAGCATCCTTATTTGCGTAGTATCCCTAGGATTCGATAGATTGCCTAGAGGTATATATTACAACAAAGGAAAGACTTATCGTAAAAGGAGAATTATACAGAAAGAGCGACGTGGAAGAATATCCTGGGAAAAAATATCTCGCAGAAAATTGATAAGAGTGAGAAATGCTTTATATATACAACGTTTAAAAGCATTCTATGTTTAATTTTCTCAAATTTGTTTTAAGAACAAAAATTCTTTCCTTGTCGTTGTTTAATTCTGCATATTAAATGTATCAGTAACTGTAAATTAGAATTTTATTAATATCAAATTCTATAAAGAATAATCTTTTATTGTACCAAGATTTAATCAGTTAAACTGTAAAATTTTCAATTTTAAATAGCCACAGTTAAAACCTGATTTGAATTACTTTTTGATCCGTCAAAGACTATCGTCTTGTCCTTAATTTATGGATTTTTAAGACAGCCTATGTTTAGTTTCTTATTATTCGAAAAATCGATCGTGTGTCGTAGCAACGCTTATCGAGATTACTTAAACTGAGTAAATTAACCTGCCATGTTGCTGTCCCTGACAGCACCCTTATTTGCGTAGCATCGACCCTATAGGATTCGATAGATTGTCTGGAAGTATAAGTTACAACAAAGGAGAGACTTATCGCAAAAGGAGAATTATACAGTAAGACCGACGTGACAGAATATTCTTCTGTGAGAAAGATATATCTCACAAGAAATTGACAAAAGTGAGGAGTGCTTTGTGCGCAGTCTTCTTTTATATCCATTATTATGGATACTACACCATTCTCTCGTGGTAGTTAATTAGCTTTATAATTAATTCTTTTATTCTCAGTGATGGGATTACGCTTTGGATAAGATGCGTTCATTAAAATGACGATTGTGCTATACGTTTGGTATTTATAAATATTTCTGTTTGAAAACTGATAGATATTTTTATGATTATTAATATAAAATATGCCATAAATAAAATCTATCATCAGTATTTCACAAAATTCATAAAATTTTAAAATAAGAATTTATAACAGAATTTATAAGATAACAGCGGAAAGAAGGAATACATCCTATTGTAAAGTTATCGATAATAGATATAGAATACATTGCTTCAGGGTATTAATGTTTTATATTATGTATAATTCCAATATCCGTAAGTATATTTTCTTGGTTGGATTATCAGAGAAAATAAAAAATAAAGAAAATATCAATTTCGAAGAAATTATATCTTATATTTCATAATATGATGAATTTATATAAAAGGAGTTTTTTATTACAAATTTCCATGAAACATTACATTCATAAATACAAATTATAAATACAAATTAATGTTTTCAATAAATTCTTTACTAATTAGATTTAGATATATTATTACGAAATACAATATATAGGGGAAGCCCGGGCAGCGCGGATGTGTTAAAATTGAGAAGAAAAAACGACACGATTAAAATTGAGATCAATAATCATTTTTATTCTCATAAATCTGTTAAAGGATTTAACTTCAAAATAAAATAAAAAAAAAATTAAAAAACTTGAACATTAATATGTCATTTTAGTTAAAACATGAAAAAAAAGAAATCATCCGCTTTGCCCTCCCCCCCCCCTCCCCCCTTGGGCAAAGCGAATGGATCACTCGAGCAATGCAAATGAAATTTAAAAAATTATTGGTGCAATGACTGAATCAGTCATAAGCAAATCATCATACTGCATTGTGACAAAAAATAAACAAAAATGAGAGGTAGACAAATACGTGCCTTTCGTACACTCGAAAAATCGTTCGTATTCCTAGTATTTTCATTGTAATCATATACCGAGTAAAGAGAATGTCCATCCACTTTGCCCTCATCCGCTTTGTTCTATCTGGCGCGAATTTGGAAAGATTAAAATAAATTGAAGCACCAAGTGAAAAATTTTAACTTCGAATATATGTTTAAAGACAGAATTCTTATAAAAAATCGTTCACACTGGTTAAGGAACAATTACAGATAATAATTAAGCTATGTACCTAAGGAAAAATTGCAAGAAAACACTCAATTTTCTATGTCTCTATTAAACACGAATGAACGCAATCATACGTTGTTTCGTACTTTCAAAGCGTCAGGAATTCCTTCAACTGCTAAAGACTTATAGTGCAATCTCAGATAGACAAGCGAAAATAAAAGGTATTCGCTTTACCCAGTACGTTCATTTTGCCCGGGCTTCCCCTACACATATATATTATATAGTTTAGTATTATATATTATATAGTAAATTATTTTTACATTTATATTGGATTCAGTGAAAAAATTTTTAAATTGATTTCTCAATTTTAATATAAGATCGTTTACATTAAAATGTGCAATTAATATTTTAGGTATTATTTTATATATAAATATATATATATATATATAAATATATTACTTAAAGTACGATTGTAGGAAAGTGACTAACGAGATATTTCCATCGGTCCGTTTTATACGAATTAGTAGACACCCGGATACGTAATAGCCTAATAGCCCATAAAAATAATGACAGTTTGATTACAAAAATAATTGCCATGCTCGTTGAAGCATATATATAGTAAATTGGGTCACATATCTATCTCGATAGAAAGCAACTTTCGCAGCCAAGAAATGAAAAGGAAACAAAATTCGATATATTTCGAAGCGGTGAAATAGTTTTCCGATCGCGTACATCCGTTCGTGATGATTCGCAAACCGATCAAGAAAATAGTGCCAGAGGTACGTTTTTTTGTACCCTCCGAGGACAATGATACCTGTGTGTAAATTCGATATTCTCTGAAATGCGAGACATTTATCTCGGTGCAAAGTCAACAAATATCTGAGAAAATAAATGATACAATGATTATTTCATATATAATGTATACGCCAATTTAATTTAGACATAATATTACAACATCCTCGTTAAGCCATATTATTTTACAATTATTTTTAATTTTCTTGTAAAAACAGTATTTTTGCACAAACAATTTGTGTATATAAACAACTTGAGAATAAATATAAGTTAGAAAATTCAAAATCATAAAATTTTTAGTACGATGCAGAAAAGTGAATACACGACATAATACTTTTTGCGACGAAGATCTCCGCGATAAAGTAAATATTCGTGACCAAAGCTTCTTAATGACTCATCTTGTAGAAGGAATATGAAAATATAAAGAATGTGAAATTTGCTATAATTTATTATTTAACATTTAAAAGATAGCGCAATCTTAATCTCATTCAAAAGCTTTCGTAAATGTGAATATACATAAATAAATGCAAATTTTTGCCATTAAAGTTTGGAAGATGTTTACGTCATAGCGAAATGATAAACGGAATATTCGCCAGTGTTTAACCGGTTACAAGATACAATTTCCTCAAAGAGACTTTTAAATAAATTTACTTTCGCAATTCCGCGCCAAACCTCTTCCTTTGTGCATCACATAGAAAAAAGGTACTTCAAAGATATTTCTATTTTAAACAGATATATCTCTATTTTTGACAGATATATTTGTAATTCTAAAGATAATTAAAGAGTATATTATTTTTTAAACATAATAAATTAATAATTAAAAAATTTTTAAGTTTGCGTAGATGATAGAGTTATATACAATATTTTATCATTTGTTATAACTATAAAAATTTTTATTCTCTATATATTCACATTTTGTCAGATAATTTTTTGTTTTAAAAATGTAAGGCAATATAATTCTCTTTGTTTTTAAACGAAAAGTAATTTTCCTATTATATGTATAAATGAGGTCATATAAACACAGCTCGCACCAAGCAAATTACAATTCATGCTAGTTAAATAAATGTATGAATGTTAAGTAACCGACTTTAAATGCGCCCTGTTTGTTTCACAATTATATCTACCGTGACTATAGTGTGACGTTTATTCAAGCTGATGGGTGTCTTACTACTTCATAAAGTATAATTCCAATCTATGCACGATAATTTATTATGAAAGCGACCTTTCCAAATTTAAATTCAAACACGTTCAAAATTCGACGTAAAGTTACGAGCAATAACGATTAGTTTTCCGAGGAAACGTCGTCTTCTCTTCAAGAAATTGCCCAAGGTATGTGTCAAAACGGGCATTATGTGTGACACAGCACGAGAGGCGCATTCTCGACGTAAGTGCACCACCGCACTTCGAAAGTTCCGCCGTTCTCGAGATAAGTACGAAGAACGCGCTCGCTTATGCGATCCAGAATGATGACTTTATTAGTTCATGAAAATAGCTGTTAAAATTGATTTACAAAATTGAACACTAAATTTTGCGTTGTGCCAAACTTGCATGTTCTCATTTCCACATCTCACGGATAAATTATCGCATAAATTATCCTCCTTCGAGAGTGGAAAAGTACAACATGAAGATGAGAAATTGATGAAGCCTATTCTGAACGAGTTGTAATATACATCACATCTGATGATAGAATTCTGTTTAATTTTATGTGTCAAATTTATTTACATCATTTTTGCACAGCACATAAAATAATAGAATTCTTTCACAAAATGTTTTCATTAAATTATGAATTATTTGTCACAAATTCTGCATCATTTAGAGCGTAAGTTAATTGAATAAAATTTTAGTTTGACAAAATCGACATTATATTTTTAAGAATTTAATATTAAATTGATAAGTACAATATCATTGAATAACATAATTGTTTTGATTCAAATTGTTTAAAAATGCAAAGTTAACATTCATGTGATTAACCATAAAACTTAGTTTAATTGAAAGTTAAAGTTTAATTTTATCGAATAAATGAAATCAATATCATTTTACGCACATTACGAATGATTGAGTACCATGTAAAAGGTCTTTTAATTAAATCTGATGATTATCACAGACATGACGAATACAATTTTCATTTAAAATTTTACTATATTCAATTAGATTATTTATATCGCGATATGCCAATGAATCTCTATCATAATTTTCGCGCGCGCGTACAAAACATAATATAATTTGATAATACAATATAAAATTATTTAATATACATGTGAAATTAATTCAAACTTCAGTTTACACAAACTGAAGAAAGTACACATGAAAGTACTATTGATTGCCAAAATAAATTTTCTCCATATCCTCTCCTCCGACATCAAATTACTCTTGAAATGAGGAAAATGTTCACATATGGCAAAATCACTTTTTACGGCAAACTTCTCCCGGGAAATCTGACAAGTCATGATTATAATTTATCATTTCTTTTGTCCTTCATCTCGAACTACATTTTCTCTAACATACTGAGTATCCCAGTTTCACTGTATATTTCTCTTTATATATACAAATTAGAAACAAATTTTTTCTCAGCGGAAATTCAACAGAAAAGACAATTTTTTTCATATCTTTAAATGTATGTATAATCAAAGTTCGTTTCAAATTAAAATTTAAGAAAAGAGATTTATTCAAAAACTTTTTTTAAAATGAAGAACAATTTATTAATAGTTAATGCAAGAATTAAAATTTTCTTATGTATTCATAAATTTTTAAAATTTAATTTCTGAAGATTTTGAATCGCGTAACATGTTTTAATTCAACAACTTGTTTATACTATAATTTTTATTAAGGAATTGTTTTGAATAGTTGTGAGAAATATCGTATATATTTCGCGAATAAAAACGTAATTTAATTATCGAAATTAAACTTGTTTTTCGTCATAATGAGATAAATTCCAGAAGAGTCAAGTCGAAAGTGAGACGGACGAAACAAACGTGCTCGTAAATCAAAAGGGGAAGAACGCCTTGTGTGCCTTAAGCCAATCAGAGTTGCTTAAATGAGTTATAGTATTGTTGTTCGCACATCAGTCACGTGAGTTTTTCTTCCATGAGCTTTTAATCCTAAACCTCTTTTGACGCCATTCCTTGGTCGAATAAAGACAAATCTAATTAAGGTGAAAAGGATTTTGGCCTGTCTTCACCTCCATCTTACGACGGTATCTTCTTAAATAATTAAGAAAAACTAAAACTCATCTGCTTCGCAAACAAGTTAGAACAAATTAGGGCTTATATGAGTTATTGGATACAACAGAGATAATTGAAAATATCAAATACACAATATAGAATTAATTCGAATGAAAATTCGATATAAGATCTTATATGGAATTTTTTCGACGCACCAATGCATATGCGTAAATATATTTTTTTAGTAAAACAATTAGTAACGATATGAAACGCAATATATCATAGTTAAAAGCTTCAAGAAACTAAAGATTTAACATAAAGCTTAACATAAAGTCATATTATTTTTTAATTAAAATATGCTATTTTCTCTTAAAAAGAAATATAAGTAGATAGCAAAAATTATTATAGATAGAATATTATGGATATTTCAGGCAAACTTAAAGAAATCCGATACAGTAGAAGAATCTTATTCGAGTTTATACAACAAAAAAGGTCGAAAAATCATTCAACCGGATCAAAGGTAGAACACTCAACGATCGCTATGAGATAACAACTGCCACAGATTGACTTTTATATGAGTTTACATCATACGAGGAGAACAAGAGAGAAGAGTGCATAAACGATGCAAAGAGTAACACGTAAATTAAATTTCGCAATATTCCAGAAAAGACATGAAACTTGTATTGTAGATGCGAATTTAATATCTAGATCAGATCATTGAAAAAGCTTGAGAAATAATAGATACACATGCAAATATCATAAATTTATAATAATATAATCATCAATATATTAATTACAAATTTTTTGTGGAGTAAAAAAGCATATACATTTCTAGATTACCTATAATTAATTAATTATATTAATGACATTATTGATGTCGATATCAATAATAACGGGAATAAATTTAAATTCTTTTATATTTCTAATAGTTTGTGATATGATCATCTATATATCTATTTATCTATGTATACATTCCATCTTTTCATTTCTCAGAAAAGGAGATTTAATATTAGATGTAGTAAAAAGAAACCCATTATTTTTGCATGAAATTGAATGGAAAAATAATGGATTTCTTTTTACTACACCTAATATATGTATATTAAATTTTATATATATATATATATATATGTATATTTCTTTTACATTATGATGAATTTAATATTTTAGATTTATTTTTATAGCTACATTTTCAATTAATTTATGTTTTATTTGGATTTATGAAATAATGGATGGAAGCAATTTATTTTTACACAATATACAAAATTGCCATAATAAAATAAAACATAATATGACAGATATATATATATGTGTGTGTATATAGTATATTTCATGTATAATTTGATATATATTAGTTTTCCTTCAACTATTAACAATAAATAAGAAATTAACTATCTATATATATATATATATAGATAAATAGACACACATAGATAATATTAATGCAAACTATCAAGAATGACAAATTTACAGTAATCACGAATATATTAGTTACAAATCTTTTAGATTTATTTTCGTAACTTCTCTCTCTCTCTCTCTCTCTCTCTCTCTCTCTCTCTCTCTCTCTACATTTAATTAATTTATATTTTAATTTGTCCTGAATTTATAAAATGATAAATGGGAGCAATTTATTTCTATGTAATATAAAAAAATATCATAATATAAAAGAAATATACATATATATATAATTTAATATACATATATTAGGTGTGGTAAAAAGAAATCCATTATTTTTCCATTCAATTTCATGCAAAAATAATGGATTTCTTTTTACTACATCTAATATTAAATCTCCTTTTCCAAGAAATGAAAAGATAGTACTTATACATAGATAGATAGATATATAGATGATCATATCACAAACTATTAGAAATATAAAAGAATTTAAATTTATTCCCGTTTTTATTGATATCGACATCAATAATGTCATTAATATAATTAATTAATTATAGGTAATCTAGAAATGTATATGCTTTTTTACTCCACAAAAAATTATTGCCATTATAGGATATTGTCAATATAGAAATAAACATTCCAAAATGTAATAGACGTTTTAATAAACAATTCTTGTCAATTTGTATTATTTTAAAATTGCACGACTCACCACATCGTCAAAATACTAGGACTGCGAGCTTCATAATGCTATTATGATTCGTATGATAACATAGTTAGGATGAATAGCACAATTCTGCTAAGTTGTGCAATCTATAAGAATAATATTTCAAATGAACTATTTTGCACACACATACGTTAAGGTCATCACACGTACAAAAATTTTAGTCGAGTCATAAAGCCGTAAGTCAATCACAGTCAAGCGTTTTAAAACGTGATCGCAATTTTGATTGTGATTGGTCGATTTGTTTAATGAGCCTTCTACAATAAGCCATTAGTCATAAATCAGAAATCAGAAGTTAAAAATTGATCAATCACAATTTTTAGTTTCTGACTTCTGATTTACTGTAGGCCTTACATAAAATCTTACAATTATGACTAAAAATTTTGTACGTGTAATGGCCTTTAGCATTGTGCGTTTCTTTAAATAAATAAAATAGACTAAAGATAACGATTCATGATAATAAACCGATCGAATAACTATTGACATCACGAAACCTCCGAGAAAATAGCTTTCCGAGAATAGTAAGTAAAAAAAAAGTCCTCGCAATTTATATTTGGATGCGTGGGAAAGAAAATCCTTGTTCCCTCGGGCTATACGTATCCTACGTACCTAAATTCAATCCGGACGCAAATCTACGGCAAAACACGGATGATGAAATCCCGATATTTATTAAGGCCATTTGACCTACACTACATCGCAAATCGTACGTACGCATTCGACTGTCGAACCCGCGAAACGGATGTTATTATTGTTATTCGAGAATCCAGAGTTCCCACTTTTCCCGCGAGGAGCGCCACAAAAAGCGAACGATTCCAGACGCGACCGATGCATTAGAGCAGCTATTTATATTATCGACACACGACATATCATCTTTCGATAAATATGTTACAGTTGGTAATATAAATAACTGCATATTCTGCAAAACAATACTTATTATACTCAGAGAATTATTATTATTCCTACGTTACCGATTATCGCTTACTTATAAATTTCAGTGACATTTCGATAAATATTGATATGATTCCGCCAAACAAATACAATATATAATAGGTCTGTTTTTTATCGCTGCATTTTCTGAACTACGGTGCAATAAGTTGAAGTGAAACAACCGTATACTTGTTTCACTTCAACTTATTGCAGTGTGTGCACCAGTTCAGAGAGTGCAGTGATAAAAAACAGACCTAATATTATGAGAAATAAAAGAAATGAGAGAAGAACATAAAAATTTATTTTTGCACTAAATGTTTTACATTAAATATTTTCAACAGAAAATCATTTCTTGTTGTCGAAAAAATATTCTTTTGCCTGTATGCTTGTAATTGTTTCAGCTTAAAACAAAAAACAATAAAATTATAAATATTACAAAATAAATATTATCAACAATGGAAGTATATGTATATATAAGTGTATTATCAAGAATGACAATCGAACGAGCACATGAATGTAATCGTGTGAGTAGAAACAAACTTAAATGTTTGCCTTTATTAGTTCGTGCCTTATTATCTATACATATGTGGCAAACAGAATGAAAATACATACTGAGAAAATTGTATGTCGCATTCGAAGAAAGATATGTTCAAAAAAAGAAAATACTTGGCATATTATATTATTCATGGTCGCACATTGTGTATATGTATGTATAGATGAGAATGATAAAAACTGATATCTTTTTATTTATAGCTACAGCGTGCTGAAATAATATACGGAAGGCAAAAGTTGCCGTTTCATTTGTGTGATTATCAAAGATTTCTTTATTTCAATACGTGCATTATCATGACACAATCAGAGTTGTGCGTAACATAAACATATAATGGATTTGAAAGTGCGGACTTAAAATGTATCTTAAATCTGCACGAAAAGAATGGCTTCGCTAACTACTGAAGTATCTAAAAACTCAGCTGGATACAGATCTGAAAATAACTTTGTTGTTCAGTCATCAAAATAATTGTAATATATAACGTAGAAACTGTTTAATAGATTCATGTGTTAAATTTTTTTGCAGTATTACTCGTCATGCTTGAGATTCTTATGTAATTACTTTGATGATCCAACAAAATTATTCTCAGATTTGTATCTAATTAAATTTTTAGATATTTCAGCAAAAAATGTGTCAAACACATCTCATTCTTTCTTAACGCGAGACTTTAAGGAAACATAGTAGAGCTTAAAGAAAAAAAAAATAAGTTTTACGACAAATTATCCCGTTGCGATCATCATTATTATCGTCGATTTGCGTTAAAAATATTGTTTTTTTTTTGTGAACGGTATATTTTTAATTTAATATTTTTAAATGTTACATCCAACAGCTACCGTTTTACGGCGACGACCTTCCATTAATCTCGAACCTTGTTCTTTATTCTGACTGATGAGACAATAAAGAGATACGTATATGACCGTGATGTATAATTTAAATATATATATATATATACATATATATTTATATATACATTTGTTTCGTCACGCAAGAATATCGATTTATTATATTAATGCCCTCCACGTCAACACATTTAAAGTCGTCTAATCTTAAGTCTAATCTTTTGTCCGCAAAGCTAATTTTCTCAGAGTATCTATTCCCAGTTATGTGCATTCATCGACGCAGTAGATAACAAAATATTACGAGAGGAGGGGAGAGACAAAGGCAATATAAAGACGAAGAAATAGATAAATGCTTATTATATATATGTTATTATACATTTCTCGTATTTTACTTTTCTCTCGGAATATCTAAAAAAATGATTCATCCTTCGTTCTTTGAATGCCTTCCCCGCCCCTCGCTTGACTAAATTTACCAAGCGAGCTGGGCGATGGCGGTGCCGGCGGCTCTAAATTTGACAATCATTCGAACGACAGCTGTTGCGTCGACGCTGCACACAGCGATCAGCTGTTACGGCGCGCGCGCGCGCACGTGCAACGTAGGGATTTTTTCGGAAATGCGACCGCGCATGCGCGCGCCAACCTGTAACGCGGTAATTTAAAGAACCGTGACGATGCTCGTAAACTTTATACTGAAAACGCCAATTTGAATTCCTGAAATCGTTCGCCTTTGAACTTTGGCTGGTGGAAGACGTGAACTTGTCATGACGAGATGCGACCTTGGACCTCGGCAGTCATGCGACATTTTATTGAAGATCTCTGTCAGAGAAAATCTCCGGACTTCGTAATTCTATCTGCATTGCGTGAAGTGACTCTTTCATTTAAGCTAGCTCTTAGTTTTCGTTTTCCGGACGTTGTGGGAAGCGAAGCTCGATGCAACGCGAGTGCGGAGCGAAAAGAGAAAAAAAGAGAGGACGGAGAATGAGCCAAGTGAGCGAATGGACGTCAAGCTGTATCCTACGAGAATTTTCTCTCACGTGGGCCGAGTGTCGGTGTATCAAGCGTGCACGTCGGTGGAAGTGAGACGGGAGGTGGAGGGGCAGCGTTCGCGCAAGGCACGAGGAGGACGGAAGAGGCGAGCTGAGGCGAGCGGAGGAGGAAGGCGTGCGAGCGAGTTGAGCGGCTCGAAACAAGTCGGGAGTCGAGAACGTCAGTGTTGAACGGGCCTTTATCTGTGCTTCGCTGTGTCTGTATCATGCGCCGCTGAGTGAATTGTCAAGTGAAAATCAGCAATGGCTGCCAACGAGCAACAGCGTAAGGTGAGCGAGCGCCGTTCGGAGATGGCCACGGATTTGTTTCCATCGGCGGAAACGACACGGTCGGGCATCGTGCGGTTCGTGCACCCTCGATCCCACGGGATAAAACGTGCGTGCGCGGCGCGTCGCTTTTGTGTCAAAAGTCACGGATTTCGATCTGCTTCTCTTTTCTCTTTGAGACTGCACTTGTAGTGACGACAGAACGTCATATTGCGCGATATCGATGGGAACGGACGTGAGACGGAGGACCGAGGACGAGGACGGAAACGACGTTGCCGTGATTCATCACGTCGACGAGGAACGGCGCGACGATCCCCGGGATAACGTGGGGCGCGGATAAGCGTCCCCCGCGCGCGTTGCATTCCGAATAATCGCACGTCTTCATTCAAAGATCGCGCAGTCGGTCGCCGTATTTACATCGGTCAGCCGAGCAGCTGTCAGCGAACACGAATGGTGCGACGTTCGCGACCGCGTCCCAAGATGTTCGACGAGAATCACGACGGTGACGTGAGTGCCCCGCGTTCGCGGTCCGATAAGTCAAAAGAGACGAAACGATCGAGAGTCGTCGGCGCTGCGCGTTCTTGTGTTTTCTTATCCGTGCGTAACAGGGGGGATATCCTTGCAATTTTTGCGAACCTTTGCTGACGCCGCTGACGGTGCAATCGAAGCGCAACATTAATAGTTACAATAGAGTCCGTCCGTGTTCGGGCTGCATTGAACGTGTGACAGCTCGAGCGCTGCACGAATTCCCGTCGAACGAGTTCCGTCCGTCTCTCTCCTTTTTTTCTTTCCGCCTTTTCGCCCCGCGGGAATTCCTCGTGCGAGAAATCTAGCACGAGAAAGACGAGCTTTTTTCCCCGGGATGGTCATGTCGCGATTTTGTTTCATGCGAGTACTTATACAACATATGCGACTGTTCTCTTTGGCGAGAACGTTGCGAGATCGACGATCAATATTGAGACAAAAGAGAAAAAGAGAAAGAGAGACGGCCTTGCTGCGTTGAGAAATCTTGCAGCGAGTGCCTACGATTCACTTTCCGTCCGCTAAGAATCTCGTTTTTCGCCTTGCGGAAGTCCCGTTTGATCGTCGGGAACCTCGCCTCATTTATGTCAATGCGTTTTGAATCCTATCGATAATATGCGTCTTTCCAACTTGTTTGCTGCTGCGAGCCGGAATCGATCGCCGTGTGTTTTGAGCTGAGCGTTAATTACCGTACGCTACATCATCGGCGTACGGAACGCTTCGTAGTGTTCCCTGTCACGAAACGTCATGTGTCATCATGGATAAGCGCGACGGCGCACGGCATGATTTGCACGAGAGAAGGAGGCTCGCGATCGGCCATCGCTTCCGATTGCGGACGATAAACTGGGCAGGCCGACCGCCGATCGTCCGTTCTTTCTTGTGCTTTCATTCACACGGCCGTCATTCTCTCGTACTATTGAGACATATGTTGCAATTGTGCACGCATAATCTATTTTATGTGCACACAGAACTTGGCTTTTTCTACGCTCCGCGCTGCGTACTTTCTCGTTTATTTTCGGCTGATTATGAGAAATCGAATCTAATTCTATGGATCTCCGATCAGCCTTTCCTTTCGTTATTTTTTTCCCTCTCGCTCGAGTCGGTCGGCTAAATTAGTTAGATAGATGTGGATCAATGTCGGGCACAAAAATTTAAGCGGGCGGAAATGCGACTAGAGATATACTGACAAGTTGTATCACTTTAAGGCTGTGTCACTTTAAGGCTTCACCAACATAGCAACATGGCTACTTATGGCTATGATGCAAAACTTGATGATACACATCGTAGATATTTCCTAATGGGAGTGGGAATGGCGTATTTTTGTTGTTTGTCTGGACTTGTTAAACGTGTTGCCTAGAATATCCTGATTTAATCATGCAAATAATATATTAAGAATATTGGAAGTCACACTAGGATCAATATAGATTTAGAATACGTTTATGTATGACATAAATATTTTATTGTAACTAGGGATGAATAAAGATGAATCGAGATTGTATGAACATTGATGTTTTGTTTTAGTTGATGTAATTGTTATTAAAAATAAGCAACATTAATTTTTTTCAGTGATTTATTCTTTCTCCTTTCCTTTTTTTCTTTCTTTTTTTTTGAATAAAATATATAAATTATATAAAAAAATAAATTTTATTTAAAAAACTATTGTAGAATATACGTGCAATCTTTATTTATAATTAGTTAAATATTCCTCATAATATTCCTACATTCATTACAATGTTTATTCAGACATAAACTAGGGATCGATTTTGTATTTTAAAACGAGGTGAAAATTACAAAATGAACGAATGTACTACAATATTCATAAGTTCATTGATCAATACCTAATAAATTTGCTCACTTTTTAAATTTTCATCTGGTTTCAAGATACAGAATCGACCCTCAGAATACATGTTTATAAATCACATCTATTTAAATAAAAAATCATACGAATTTATTATATATTCTTATGAATTGGGGAGACTATTATTTAATTATTTTGCTTTATACATTTAACTACTATTATAATGACATAATTTATTGTAAATGAGTAGGAATCACGTGAAGCCAGGGAGCCAGCCCATCATGCAAGACGTCCCATGAATGCATTTCTAATTTTTTGTAAAAGGCATCGCGGCTCAGTGCGATCTGGCTTTCCACACTTGGAAAATAGGGCAGTTACCAGGGTCTTGGGTGAATGGTGGGCAACCCTTCATCCCGATCAGAAGCGTTCCTACACAAATCTTGCACAGGAAGTAAGGATAATCAAATGAAAAATTAATGAGTTGATTAACTTGTAGAATAATGTAAATTTGTGTTGTCAAAAATAAAATTAATTTGTTCAATTATTATTAGATTTGTATCAGGATATAGATATCACGTAGCATAATTTCTTTTTCAGTACAAGGATGCTTTTCTAAATGCAAATCCTGACTTTAAGTGGTACAAATTACCAGCACCTCCACTACGTACTTTAAATACTAGGCCTACCAACAAGAAGCAGGAGTCAAGTAGCGGTGTGCAATCTACGGATAGTGTCAAATCTGAATATGAGTCTTCCGATTGTACAAAGTCAGATAGACGAGACGGACAATCAATTCAACCAGGCAAATTAGCAGATGAATCGCAAATTGGAGGGCTTAGTTCTCTCTTCACGCCTCAAAAGTCAGAGACAACTGAAGAGACCATTAATGGTATTGCAGAAAATGATCCTATTCCACCGAAACCACCCAAAAAGAGGTATACAGAATCACCTTTCCAAGATGATCAAAAAAGAGACTGTAAGACAGATCTATTTGGCGAAAAGAAAAGAAAAAGAACTGAATCAAATAATAATGAACAACACGAAACGGTAAGAATCGATCTGCTTATGAAAATATAAATTTATGAAACATTACATAATACATATTATTTATTATTATATTGTTGGCGTCTATGTAATATATATAATAAATTAAAAATTTATTTTAGATCATAGAAGATGAGAAACATACAATAAATTCTTTTGTGACAACGCATACACAACCAGAGGAAAATTTTCGTAGTGAAAGAACGTGTAAAGGTTTACGTTATCAGAAATTCCTTGCTGAGCAAAACATTGGCTCCTCGGGTCAACAGAATAAACGAAGACGAACAGTTGGAAATCATGGGTGATTGAAACTTTTATCTTGGAATATTGTGAAATATCTAATTTTGCTGTCTATAATTGTTATCTATAATATTAAAAAATATTCATTTTTTATTGTTCTAGTCATGACGAACGTCTAAATGAAAGAAGAAACTCTATTTCTTCAAATGTTAGTGAAAAAACAGATTCCTTAAGCAGTGAAGGAGGAAACAGTTCTCGTGGAGATTTAGAACATCTTGTAGAGAGGTAACATATGTATTCCCATATGTATGTCTGATTTTTTAGAATATGTATTAATTTTTTATCTGTAGAAATAATTCGAAAATATGTTTAGTGCTGAAGGAAAAATGGAAGCTTCTAAACCTGAGGATACGGAAACTGAAGGAGCTGAAGATCAAGTAGATTATGGACCTTGGACTGCACGTAAAAGATTTCGAGCAGAGTATGTTTTTTGGAATCATTCTCAGATAAATAATATACATACATCTTTTAGCTTATTGTATTTTAAATTAGAGATGTACTATGAGTGCGTTTTAGAAGCATGTTATCAATGTTAATACTTCATTCTATCTTTATCATTCATTAGACACAAAACAAGGCTAGAATGCGTTGATAGCGCTAAAAGTGCGCTTCCGCAACCTAGCCTATGTCTAATATATTATAATGTATTATTATAAATATATTATAATTTATACTATATTTTGTAAATATTTGTATAGAGACTTTAATTTGGAAAAGAAAATCGAAGCATTACCGTCTTTGAGTTTAGAGGAATTTCAAGAAAAGAAAAAACAGCAACGTACGAAAAAAAAGAAAATTTTGCAAAAATTTAATCCTTCAGCAAATAAAAAACATCAAAATAATTCGTCTTCTGATGGTCAGACGAATAGTCAGACTCAAAGAATTAGTACAATAAAAGAGAGTTATGAGGAATCAGAAAAAGCCCATCTTGTTGGAAGCCAAAAACGAAAAGCACGAAAGCAAAGCATTACGCGAAATGCTGCGGCAATCAACTCCACCAAACACTCTGAGGATCAAGAGCAAAATAAATGTAAGTTATAAGTTTTCTTAATAAGCTAATTGGACATATCGTATATATATTCTTTTATTTATATTTATTTATTTATACTAATATAGTAATTTTATTACAGTCGAAGAAAGCAAAATATTTTTTCTTATTCTGTAAAATTATAGAATAAACTGCGGATAAAATTTTATAACTTAATTTTACATATAATTTATATAATTGTTTTTAAATTTTGTCGTTAAAAATTCTATATTAAAATAATTAGAACATTTTAATGTTTTATTTATTATTATGTCAATTTGTACAATTTAAGCTTTAATTAATGTTTTGCATATATGGCAGCTTGGTGCGCATCTCCAGATCTGGAAGCTCTAGCATGTCTTGCAACAGTTGCCGCCAATAGAACAAAACTTACCAAAAATAACGCTTAAGGTCACATTATAACAACCAAAACTTTATTAAGTTTTCTCGATGCAATTTCTTATTACCAGGACTACTAAAACATACTTTTTCAAGTGCTGTTATAAATGATACTGTTACAGTATCGATAACATAATGATTATTGTTAATCTTTATTGTTAATCTTTACTATTACAAATATTAATATTACGACTGCTATTGACTATAGATTATTCCATTATTCAGTATATGAGGGTCATGTTCTTTTTATTTGAAATAACAATTTTATCAAAAAGGAAGGTAAAGGATGTCCTTTTTTACAGTTTATTATGTGAAAAATCATTTTTTAATTACGGTTTGGAAAAGATATTTACTTTATTTATCTTTCTCCTAGTTGTATGTATATAATACAGTTAAGTTAACTAGTATAATTAATAATTTTAATAGTAAGTATTTTATGATGTGTTATTAAGTTTGATAATTAAGATAATATTTTTAATTATCTATGCCTTTTCTGATCTAGTTCTCCTTAAAATCTTAATGCGCGAAAATATGAATCATATTAATGCCAACAACAATAAATCTGATTAAATAATGCGAAGCTGTGACGCCTATGACTATACGAAGATGAATTGAATTAAATAAATAGAACGAGATGTAAAAACATGCAAGGATTTGTACATTATTCTATTTTTTTACAGAAAATTATATGTATCTTATTTTCTTAACTCGTTGCCTTTTTTATACAAAGTCGCATACGCAAATTAGCATGACTGCAGTGATTCCATTAGGCGCAAAGTGTAACACTCGAGAAGAATTTTCGTTTCATTTCCGATAATGTATAGAAGCAAAAATATATTTTAATTTACTTTTTATTATATTCTATCAGCATTCGATGTACATAGGTATAGGTGCAGTATTATATATGGATACGAGATGTGAAATATCCTTTATGATACGACTTGAAAAAGGGTATAATCAAAATATGGATATATGTGCGACCACTATTTACATGTTATACATGCATACACGATAATATACACGCGCTTACACATATAAGTTTAATAAATGTTTATAGATTTTCAGGTATATACACGAGTGCATGTTAGATAATTATCTCTATGTATTGAAATACGCGTGTATTCGTGTATGCATGTAATAGAGTCATAAGACTACCTGAATATGTGAATGTATATTTATAATATTTATATCAGCTATATATATATATCTTATTATATATACATATATGTATATTTAGCGTTAAGACCAGAGAATGCAACTTTGTGCTCTGTTTGAGAAAGTAAGAGACTTGTCTGTGATTTCGGCTAAAAAGGAGTTTTTAATATTTTATATTTTTCTAATGATTCTTTTTTTCTTTTTTTCCCTTTTCTCATATTTTCTTTTTCTCTCTGTAACATATATAAAACTATATTTTTTCTCTTTCTATATATATGTATATAAAACTCTAATTTTATTAACGATGTAACTTGAACTCTTTGTAAAATGGCAAGAAGAATGTAACGTTAATAGGTTTCTCCATAGTTGCAAAAAAATGTACTGATTATATTTCAAATGTGCCTTGAAGAAAAATGAATATAGTGATTAAATAACCGACCAACAATATATTTTCGATTCGTTTCGCTCTTCTGACCGCATTTTGACTTTTACATTTGTACCTATCGCAGTATGAAACTATCTTGTTGCAGGACTTTACAAGGGCTTAGTTGCCAATATATAAAGATCGGACATTTAAACGAAATCAGGGGAGAATGTTTCGAATTTTACTGCACAAAACATCTATGTACCTAGCTTTAAAAAATGTATAATTTACATGAGTCTATATATATGTGTACATATTATATACCACATTTATATATGAGTAATAAAGATATAATATTTTGATGTAATACTTATTTGTAATCATTTAGTCTGTTTTGAACTCTATGATTATTTTATTTATTATTAATAAAAAAATTAAATATTTTTTTCTTACAGTATACACTTTGCAATATTTATAACGTTTTGCTATTTAAAATTGTTATAATATAAATGGCATAATTAATTTATAATTTATAATTATTAATTAAATATAAAATTTTATTCAAAATGTAATATCACGAATTATTATATATTTATGTACGTAAAGAAAACTTTCTTTTAATAAATTAAAAAATTAAAAATTTTAATAAATACAAAGATTTCTGAAACTTATATGTTTGACAAAAAAATTATTAAATATGCCTTATATAAACGTTTTGCACAATTTATCTATATTTTTTTATTTCACTAATAAATATATAGTATAAATAAATGTAGTAGTATAAATATATAGTAGATAAATATGTAGTATATAAATTGTTACTAGTATTAATTTATATTTAATAAATTTAGAGAATATATTTTGTATATATAGTTTATTTATATTTTATATGATATGAACATCGTGAATATGTACAATCAAACACGAATTATCAAGCACATTTATCAGTTACATTTAATGATTTTTTATATTTATTTGAAATTTTATGATAGAAATCTTTTTCGCACTTAGAATTTGTTTTCGCGCACCTGAAATCGGATACTTTCGGGAATAAGTATTTTGCGCATCTGAATTAAAGATAGAAATTATAGTTTTTTGATTATTAATCCATATCATGTTATTTGTATGTGTTTTTTTAATGTTACATTTAATTATTTAATTTTTTCTCTGTTATAACTCTGGAGATTATGTATCTTAAAATGAAGTGAAAATTACAAAAGTGAACAAATTCATTAACATGGATTTCTTCCATGTTTACTAAAATGTTTACAATTTCAATGTTTATAATTTTTAAATGGATTTTGCTCACTTTTATAATTTTCACTTCATTTCAAGATACATAACATTGACTTCCTGAATCAAATTCTTGGCTAATGAGAGTCAAAATTTTACAAATAAAGAACAACACTTCGTTGGTGGATTAACAAATTTATTTGTAAAATTTTATTGCGCACCTCCGCTCACGCTGACTCTCATTAGTTCAGATTTAGTTTGTTTTTTGTTATTTTAAAGAGAAAGAAAGTTTGTTTAACATATTTTCAAGTATCTTGTATCAGAGAAAAACTTGAGAAAAGACATGAAGACCATTTTCTTATAACAGCAAAATGCCATACTATTATCCTCTGAAAAAATGGATGGAAATTATACAACAATATCCATTTTTTGCGATCTGATAAAGATGGCTTTGCCTACAAATCAATTGCCTATTATAGTATCATTTGCTCACTTTTGCCGACACTTTGTTTTTGAATCCTTATTTCTATTTACCTATATTATTTCATAAATATATAATAACACCGCAAATACGTTAAAGACTGCATTCAGTAGAGAAAGCAAATATCATAAAATCTTTTGTATTCTTCAATATGATTGGATCTTGCTTTAGGATATATTTTCTTATGAATATAAACTATTAGTAATTATTACATAGTATTAGTATCAACTATTAGTAATTATATAAAGAATTTTACAACAGTTGCAAAACTTTCTTTGCTGAACGCAGCAGCTAATGCCCAATCATGTCCAACCGCGTACTGATTCAGCGGAATAACCTAATTGCGACCATATTAAATAAATAAAAGCAATAAATAAGTGATAACAATTAAAACAGACATTAATTCAATCTTTAAAATAAAATTACATAAATAACAGAGCTAATGAGAGTTCGAGCAGATAATCAAGTGTAAAATAATAAATTTTATAGGTTAAAAAAACTTGCGCTTGATTATTCGCACTGGCTCTCAGCCAGCCCTGTTGTTTGTTGGGTATTTTTGTGTTTAAATAAACAATATAAGAATTCGCAATTTGTGAGCTGCCCTCCCGAATATTCAATTTATTTTTATATATATCTTTCAAAAATTTAGATTGATGTTACACAACCAAACCGATCAACTTTGTATAAATTCTCTTGTTTCTTCTCTGACCTTTTGTTGCTCCTGGCCAATATTCTGGCTTCATATGCCAGAAATCGACAATAAAAAGAAATACTTCTTTTTGTTGCCGACTGCTGCCGACATCGCCGGTAATAATAAGTGTAAGATTTTACGCTTTTATATGATGCGCGAAACACGAACGCGTCACGAAAGGGCCATTATATTAATAATTGACTAAATATTAAAATGAGCAATTATCAATAATAATAATTCCATTATATATACGAATAAATGTCGTGTTTATTCGAAATTAAAAATATAAATATTCTAAAAATAAATCTAAATTTAAAAAATCTTTAAATCAACGTTTTAATTTTAAAAGTCTTGAATATTATGAAACTAGAATAAATTACTTAATATAAACATTACTATATAAAAAACAAAATTTAAAAATAAACTAAAAATCAATTATTAACCGACAAAATTCAAAGCCCGTATATGTATTTTTAACGATTCGAACGATTCGTCGCTGAATCTCATCTCAAAGCATGCGGAGATGAAAAATTCAGATGAATGATGCAAGATCCAAAAGGAATAATTTTCCATCTCACACACACACACACACACACACACATACAAAGAGAGAAAAATATGCAAGTAATAATTACTTTATAATTATCATAATTAAGTATTTTAAAAGTTCATTTATATCCGCAAATCTATCATAATTTCATCAGAAGCATTAAATTTATTCGAAATATATTCTGAATTCTAGTAAGTTTAATACTTTAATCAAGTTTTGATTTATTAAATTAAAACAAATTCGATATATTTATTATGAAAAGTTCATCTCTTCGGTCAATTTTATAATATTCATAAAAAAAAATTCTTGTTTTGAGTACATATTAATATTAGAGTTTTTTTTAAATTTTATAATAAATATATTTTAAGATTATTATCAAGAAAAAATATTCTTTGTTAAAAATAATTCTTACTTAAAAGAAAGAAAATAAATTGAGTAATCACTTTTCTTAGATTGATATTTTTCTGTATCATCAATAAATATATCTCTATGTATTTTTATAAATTATTAGAATTATTTTTTTATATAATTTATTATTTCAAAATTAAGTATTTTAAATGATGCAAAATTCTGAATGCGACTTTAAAATAATTACGAGATAAAATTCTTCCATTTTTTTGAAATGTATATAAATCTTGCATCATATTACTACTTTAACTGATATTATTACTTTAACTGATATAAAATCCAATTACTACGTATGGATAAGTCATAAAAGTTTAGGTTAAAATCAGTGCATTGAGATTAATAATAATTAGGAATAAAAAATATCTTCTATAAGAAAATAAAATAAATTATATGAATTATACTACCCGACATTAAAATATTTGTTATTATTTTATAAAATAATATACGTATAATATACGTATAATTATACGACAATTGAAAAAAATTCTTAAAAATTAATATCTGTTTATATGTCATTGTTTTTACACTAATAAATTTATAAAATTTATAAAATTTAATCCTGGATAAATTTTGAGAATATGATAGATACACAGAGAGAAAAATGTTTGATATTTATGATACTATAATTGCACAGTAAAATAATTATGATTAGAAAGTCTATTTTTGTTCATTACTGCTATAAAATAAACATTATTGTTCAATAAATGCAACCGCAATTACACAATAAATACAATCATTCTTGAAAATTAATTTAATATTTATGTAATAATAATAACAAAAAATATATTAAGAAAAACTAAATATTCTTAAGTAGAATGTGCAACTGTTATTCATAGCATAATTGACTATATTTGTATGTTAAAATTATTATTAGTATACAGTTATCCTAAAAAATAACTGTAAATTATTAAATTATGTCAATTGTAATCATTTTTTACTCTCACTGTATTTGATGATATATGAATGAGCTAATTTGAGTAAAAGTAATAAATTAAAAAAGTTAATATATTTTAATTTTATTTAATCTCTTATCTTTTGTTTTCTATATTTTTATATTTGTAAAAAATTGTAATAAGTATATTGCTATATAATAGATATGCAAATTCAATAAATTTTAATGTACATGATAATCTAAAATTGACCAAACAGTATTATTAAACAATCAATATAATTGTTAATAAACAATATTCTATTATATCCTCATGGTATTCTCAATTTTTCGAATTCGATGATTGTATACAGTGTATGCATTCGAAAATATCTTCCCGAGTCGAAATTTTAATCCTACTTGGAATCTCTTTCAATCTTAATTAAATCTTAGAAAGTTGTTTTGATACTTAAATAATCAAATAAGGCTTTTTTTAATATTACTTAATCTACTTCTATTTAGCTTCTGTTTAGAAAACTTTTTAAGTCAAAAATAGGAAATCTGCCAAGTAGCACATAGCGCTTACAATGCGCTAAAAAGGTGTATAATCGTTTTTTTAGCGTTTTGCAAGTGCTGCTGTACTACAATACTTAGGCTTGCAATAATTATTATTTACAGGCTCAACGTAAGAGCTCAATTCATCAAATTAGAACCTATAAATCTCAGAATCTACATACGTCATTTTTAGAGTCTACATACGTCCTAAAATTAACATTCAAATTAAGAGCAAAATTTCAACTCGGATTCGTATGCATATCAAATTTAAACTCATATGCACAATAAATTAAAAAAAAGAAGTATCCAGGATTAAATTTATCCTAATCTATTTTAACCTATCCATTTTAAGGCAACGAATGTATGGATTGCGAAATATTAAAATGTTATTAAATTTATGCATATATGCATTTAGATATATAATATATTAATCAAATTACTACATTTATTACCTCAATAAAACATAATTAATCGTCACTCACCGATCTGATGCGCAACAGTGGAGTTATATCTGCAACGTTGCTACAATGATTCTGTAACAAAAAAAATAAAATTCAAATTAAAACAGGATAAGGAAATAATCATTATTTTAAAAAATAATTACTATATAAACTCATGTAGAGTTTTATGAAAAATAATAATGCAATTTTGAAAACATAATTTTTATAGACATTGGACTCTTTATTCATGATTTATGATAATTAGATATTTAAGAAAATAATTACAACATTCTTTGAAGGAGACTTAAATAAGAATAAATTTGTAAAAAGTTTTAAATTTTTATGTAATTTCTCTTTTTTTTCTAATTATAATTTTTAAATCATTGTAAAATAAAATGATTTAAGAACAAGCAAAAAAAAAATTAATTTTACATAAGTAAAAAATAATATTTACCGCAAGGTTGCTCCACTGGTGCCTGATGCCTCTCCCAGATCTTCTCCTCCTTTCAGAATCGGATGGACATCCTCTCGCACAGGACACTCGCGTAAAATACTCGCGAATAATGAAGTATAATCGCGCGCGGACTATAATTTGAGTCCGATAACTTGAACGGCACTCCCGAAGCAAACGCGCGACGCGACGAACCGGCTGCGGTTCGTTCAAAATACGGCGACGAGGGTACGTTAGCTTCCCTATTAGATTTTTACACGAAGAAAATAATTTTACTCAATATCTAAAAATTTATCTAGATATATCATTTAGATAGGTCCGAAAATTTTTAGATACTTGAGAAAAACCGTTTTTTTAATGTAAATGTCCTCTAGGTACTGAGCCCTCTCACTATATCAAGGTGTACCCGTGAGAGAGAAAATATCATCTGAAAAATGTAATATATAGTCATTATCTATATTACTATGCAATTACTATGTAATCGGTTAACTTTTAGAAACGAATATCAAACACACGCAATTCATTATCATTGTGAAATAAATTCAGAGCAGGTAAAAGGGCTGAAACTTTTATTTATAGAGGATGTCTGTAAGATATGATTAGAGTTAATGAAATGGACTAGAGATTAATAAAAAAGAGAAAAATATTTCTTTTATTGTCGATAAATAGTTCCAAAGCTACTAACTTTTTAAACGAATCGTATAATAAAAGGTACACAAAAATAAAAAATTAATTAAATTATTAAACTATATTAATTATGAAAGCAGAAATTACGTTATTTACATGTGAAAATATTCATATTAACGTTGCTTTTTCAAGACTCGTGTGACAGACAAATAGTGTCTCGTGTCGCTATTCTTCACATTTCTTTTTGAAACATATAATAGTCGCAAAAAATGCTAAAT
>Ga0157364_1000511_pt1 | contig 27128 bp, 9 predicted proteins | sample AttsexASBM2_FD_111476 | JGI IMG/M metagenome (GOLD analysis project Ga0157364, IMG submission 111476) | Fungus gardens microbial communities from leaf cutter ant in Ribeirão Preto, State of São Paulo, Brazil - Atta sexdens ASBM2 | ecosystem: Host-associated > Fungi > Mycelium > Unclassified ... | reverse complement strand
CCATGCTTCCACGTCGACGGCCAAACCGAATATTCACGGCTCCAAGGTCATGCTCTGTATTTGGTGGGACCAGCTCGGTGTAGTGTATTATGAACTGTTAAAACCGACTGAAACAATCACAGGTGATCGGTATTGAACGCAATTGATGCGTTTGAGCCGAGCATTGAAAGAAAAAACGGCCGCAATACAATGAGAGACATGATAAAGTGATTTTGCAGCATGACAATGCTCGACCCCATGTTGCGAAAATGGTCAAGGCATACTTGGAAACGTTGAAATGGGAAGTCCTACCCCACCCGCCGTATTCTCCAGATGTTGCTCCCTCTGACTATCACTTGTTTCGATCAATGGCACATGGCCTGGCTGACCAGCACTTCCGGTCTTATGAAGAAATAATAAATTGGATCGATTCGTGGATAGCCTCAAAAGATGACCAGTTTTTTCGATGCGAGATTCGTACGCTACGAAAGATGGGAGAAAGTAGTGGCCAGCGATGGACAATACTTTGAATCATAAATGTATAATCAGTTTTTTACAATAAAGCCTCGAATTTCGGAAAAAACGGCGGAAGCAAAGTTCTACACCTAATATTATTTCTATTCTGAAAATTCACTTAAATCTTTCGTAAAATCGAAAACAATTTTCATCTTGTACAGAAGTTAAGAGTGAGGCAGTTGGAAACTAATTATTTTTTAATTTCTCTTGACATCATCTCTCTATTTACTAACATTCTATTAGATTTGGCGATTGAGAGTGTGGCTAATAGATGGAATTATATAAAAAATCAACAACTATTCTGGAAAAAATACGATTAGTGATCGTGTACCTAACCAAACTATATATTGATTCTCTCGTCAGAGAAATCTTCGTCGATTTGTAAGGACACCAACATAAAATTAGCGTTTTTTAGCAATAACAAATTAAATAGATTTATAAAAGTACAAAAAGACGCTCTTCCAAAATTCAACAATAAAAATGTAGATTTATTGTATATATAAGATTTATTGTAAAGATTACGATGCATTTTATGTGGGACAAATGTGGGACATGCAGGAAACTTTCCGGCAGAATATTTTAACATCGGAGACATATAAATTGGAACTGACACTCACTCTGTAATTACTGAACGTTATATTGTATTTTTACATGACTTCAATTAGGAGAATCAACCAAATTTTAGACAAGGAGAAATTTTTGAACAAAAGATTGATTTCAGAAATGGCATTCATACACATGTAAAAGAATGGCCTTAATTTAAGATACAGAAGGACTGCATCATGCAGTGATGCTTGCAAAGTGCAAGTGATGCTTCTTTTGATTTATGTAGTAATTTGTTTAGATTTATAGTTTATTAACTTAATTTGATAAAAGTTTTATTAGTTGACGAAAATGTAACAATTTTAACGAAATATGTTTTATATTAAACTTTTTCTTTTTATTTTTTTTTTATTATGTAATTCTTTATTTTACAATTCTAATAATTTTGACAATTTTTAATTATTATATAATAATTTATTGTGGTTTTTATCGATTTAACTTAATACACATGCAACAATATACATGCATTTTGTTCTTCATAATTGCAAATTTGCCTTAATGTTTACTATGTACCTCTTATTTCGAGAATAGTTCATATCTGAGTGACATGTCGTGCACGGACATGTGTTCTAAAAATGTGATCTTTATATTTGATTTTAACATTTCTATTTTTAAGTTTCTTTTTCTGCTTTTTAATATGTTCAACAAAGCTTCAGTGCAATGCTTCATGTTTCGTGATGATAAGTCATTTAAATTGTTTACGCATATATTATTCTGTCAGATTATTAGAAAAATGTCAGATTAACAACGCTGTATCTTTGTCAATTTGCCTTAATGTTTACTATGCGAGTGACTTAAACATTATGGACATGTGAACTAATTATACTTGTATCATTCTTGCTGAAGAGGAAGACTCCAAAGAGAGTCGAAACGTTTAAAATAAAGAGGACATCAATCTAACATCTGATTATTGATTATTTACTAAATAATTACGCCGTTTATCATTGCTGACTCTCTTAGCTTACTATATTATATTCATCTTTTTGTATTGTTTAAAATTCGAGTCCTAATATAATAATTATTATTGCATACGATATATACTTCCAACTTTTTTTGCAACTAAAATCGCATCCCGATATTCCATGCGTTTTCTGACACTGTGTTTGGAGCCCATTTTTATCCTGCAGTTTGGTCTCTTTCTTTTTAGTCCATGCATTGTACATGGTGGCAAATGATGGGAGACATGATTTGTCTATCAATCTCGGGAGGCCCATTTTATATGTACAGATTTTAAGTGTTTATAGATAATTATTAATAAAAACACAATATTGGAAGTTAAAATAATCAGTACAACTAAAGTTTTATATATAAGAGGAGCGACATCATTCATCCCCACTACCATCTCTAGCACATGTTCAGCATGTTTGGCCCGCTCTAGTTGACGAGTTCTGTCATACTCTGTTTATTACTCCATAATAATCATAATCAACTCATAATCATAATCCTCCGTCAGGATGAGGAGCAAGTATTAATGTTTTTTTGTGTTTTCTTGTTGAATAATGTAGCGATTAAATAATGCAATTACAAATGTCACATAAAAAGCATATCTATTTTTGTATATCTATTTTAGTTATGTGTATGTACCAGTTTAGCTGTAGACAGTTGTAGAAAGGAAATATATAATAGTTTTCCACTGGCACAATATAGCTGCTTAATTGGGTAGGAGTATCACCAATCAGAAATTGCGACGCCGATGATTCTTCTCGTATATATAGAATTCTAGTACAAGGTAAAAAAGGATGCTAAGAATATGAGAATGTGCTTCTTCAATAAAACTTAAGTGTCTAATCCAATCAATATTGGGAGTACAAATAAGTTTCCGCCATTTGCAAAAGGCGCCACTAATAAACTATAGTTAAAATTGTTTGTAAAACGATATATCATAAAATTGGACATCCGGACAACACCATAACTTTGAAATATTAGCAATTTTGTATCAGCATCATATATTTTTTTTGTATGAAAATGTCGAGTTTTGAGCCGAATAAGCATCATTTGCGGAAACTTTCGATTTACTTCTTTAATTTGAAGAAATCTGCAGCTCATAGATTGCTTATAGAAGCATATAGTGAGAGAAGTTGTCGTGAGTGGTTTCAAAAGTTTAAGAACGATGAATTTGACGTCGAAGACAAAGAACGTAACGGAAAGCCGAAAGTGTACGAAAATGCGGAATTGGAAGCATTATTGGATGAAGATTCGTGCCAAATGCAAAAAGAACTTACATTAGGAGTGACTCAACAAACAATTTCATATCGTTTGAAATCATTGGGAATTTCAAAAGCAAGGGAATTGGGTTCCATATGAACTAAAGCCGAGAAACGTTGAACGCCGATTTTTCACATGTGAAATGCTGCTTGCCAGGCATAAACGAAAAGGTTTTTTGCATCGTATAGTTTGGTGATGAAAAATGGATCCACTATGATAATTCAAAGAAGAGGAAATCATGGGGATCAATTGTCCATGTTTCAACATCGATAGCCAAGCCGAATATTCATGGAAAAAAATTCATGTTGTGTATTTGGTGGGATCAGCTTGGTGTCGTGTATTATGAGTTGCTCAAACCGAACGAGACCATTACTGGGGCTCTCTACCGAACAAAATTGATGAGATTGAACCGAGCACTCAAGGAAAAACGCGCCCACTACTACTCTATGCATGACAAAATTATTCTCCTGCATGATAATGCTCGACCACATGTTGCGGTGCCGGTCAAAATCTACTTAGAAACATTCAAATGGGAAGTTCTATCCTACCCGCCATATCCAGACATTGCTCCTTCCGACTACCACTTGTTCCGATCGATGACACATGGCCTGTCTGAGATACCAAAAATTATATCGATGATTGGATAGCCTCAAAAGATGAAGAGTTCTTCCGACGCGGTATCCATATGCTACCAGAAAGATGGGAAAACATAGTGGCTAGCGATGGCCATTACTTTGAATATTATGTACCGTTTTTTCACAATAAATGCTTAATTTTTGCTTAAAAACGGAAATTTATTTATGCTCTCAATAGTAATCTTAATTCTTCTTCAAGGATATTCTTATATAAAGTAAATTGTTTATAGGAATGTTCGTCACTATAAAATGCGTGAATCAGTACAAAATTACTTTTTTAAAAAAAAGTAAAAAAAGCTAAAAGAAAATGTGCTTCTCGAATAAAACCTAAGTATCTAACCAATTAATAGTAGTTTTAATTTTTCTTCAAAGATATTCTTATTGAAGCTCTTGTTATTTCAACCCAATATGTTTTTAGTACAGTTACATCGTGATCTAGCAGCGCCAAGTGTTTACTTCTTTAATTTTGTGGTAACATTTGAATGGACAAGACAACGCAATTATGAATTGTATTCTTTACTTAATTTGGTATGAGATTTAAGTTGGCCTGTTATTGATATCAAATCTTGTATACGAATGATACATATCATTAAAGTTGATATTATTTATGTAATTTAATGTCTGAACATTACATTTTACTTCGCGCCAATTGTTGATATCAAATCTTTTTACGAATAATACATATTAATTTTTTCGAGGAGTAGTAATTTTTGACAGAGAATTAAAGTCTATTACTTAGAATAAAAAGAGTTTCAATAAGAATATCTTTGAAGAAAAATTAAAACTACTATTAATTGGCTAAATTACTAGTAATTGGCAAAAATGAATAATAGAAGAGCTAAAAGCAAAAATTTTTTTTGTATATTTTGATTTTTAAGAACACATGTGTTTCGACTTATTTGTCAGGTCATTCTCAATGTACATGTCCATAAATTAATGCAAATTTAATAAAAATTATAAAACGGTTAAATACAACTATATATAATAATTTCTGCAAATTATATTGGGTTGTTCAAAAAGTCATTACGTTTTTTTCATTTGATTTTCGGGTGTGTATTTAATATACGTAATGAACATTAATCAATGATATATTGGCCGTTTTGTTCGATGACTTTCTGCCACTTCCCGGGCAACTTCATAATACCACGTTCATAAATTTCCCATCCTTTTCTGCGAGAAATTTGTCTAGGTGCTGTTTGATGAGGTCTTCAGAAGCAAATGTTTTACCATTCAAGGAGTTTTGCAAGGAGCGAAAGAGACGGAAGTCTGATGGTGCAAGGTCTGGACTATACGGTGAATGTGATAACACATCCCAACCATGTTGCAACAATTTTTACCAAGTGACCAAACTTGTGTGTGATCTCGCATTGTCGTGGTGAAACACCACACCCTTACGATTGATTAGCTCGGGACGTTTCTGTGCGATGGCATCATTTAATTTCTGCAGCTGCTCACAATAGACATCGGAATCGTTTTATTCTTTGGAAGTAGCTCATAGAAGACTACTAATCTCTTCCAATCCCACCACAGCATTGACAGCATTATCTTTTTTTGGTGGATCTCTGCCTTTGCTTGCCTTTTCGGTGCTTCACCTCGCCTATTCCAACTTCTTTTTCGGCAGACATTGTTGTAAACAATCCATTTTTCATCGCCCGTGATCATACACTTCAAGAACGGATCGTTTTCTTTATGTTTGATGAATTGATCGCAGACGCTTATGCGATCAGATGAATTTCTTTCAACTCATGCGATGTCCAAACATCGAGCTTCTTTACGAAGCCTAGTGATTTCAAATGGCCATGAACACTTCCAACGGACACTTTTAGAGCGGTAGCAAGCTCCCGAACCGTTATGCTTATTTGCTTGCACCAATGCATTTCATTCTTTCATTTCATCGTCGTCAATCTTGAAAGACCGGAGCGATGAGCGTCTTTGACTGAAAAATCACCATCACGGAATCGGGCGATCCGGTTTTGGCATTGGTGTTTTTTGACGACATTTCTGTCGTAAACTCGATGCAATTTTTCCCTTGCTTCAGTTGCTTTCTTCCCTTTTTTGAAATAATAAAACAAAATATGGCGAATATGCTCTTCAAAATTCTCCATGTTCGAACCACAAATGCAAGCACAAAACTCGACCAAATCGCGTCAACTTTTTTTTTTATTTTTAGGTTGAGTGTCAACAACAAAATACGCGTAAACATTTGACATTCATGTCACGCTCGCATACAAATAAATGTAGACAACACCATCTATTGGAATAAACGCAATAACTTTTTGAACAACTCAATAGTTGTACGCAAAATGATGAATTTCTTCATATCTGTTTTCAGTTGCAACAATGCAATGATTTCCGTCTTGTCATCTTCATAATTATATTCTTCTGTTTTTCTTTGTTAAATTAATTTGATGCATTGTTTCAATCACTGGATTATTCTGGCTAAACTTTTAGAAGTATATGTTAATATCAAATTTCTAACTCAATCTAAAAAAATTTAGCCAAATAATCGAATGATTTTATTTATCATGTTTCAATATAGTTGTCAGTTAAAAAAGAATTTATATATATTAAGAATCTCGAATATAACGATCATTCATTCATTGTCATTTTAATTTTTATAATTTATGTATACTTGCACAATTTTATGGAATGACTTTACATATTCAATTAATTTTATTATCATTAAGATAAATTTGCGACCGATGTAATAGAAGAATGTAACTACGAAGATGACAAGACGGAAATTATTGCATTGTTGCGACTGAAAATAGACATGTAGGAAATAGATCCACCACTTTGCGTAACTATAATTTGCATAAATTATATTTAATTGTTTTATAATGTTTATTAAATTTGCGTTAATTTATCGACATGTATACACTGAGGGTGACCTGACAAATAGATCGAAACGTATGTGTTCTTAAGAATCTAAATATATGAAAAAAATGTTGGCTCTTGGCCCTTCTGTTATTCATTTTTATTTATTATTATTGAGCCATTATAAGTTTATCTTTATTTATTAATTGGATATTTAGGTTTTATTCGAGAAGCACATTTTCTTTTTTTACTCTTTTTAAAAAGATAATTTTGTTAAAGACCTACGAGCCAATCACAAAGGCACAGAAACTAGAGCTTTGGGCCTTACATGGGATTGCTCATTGGACTCGTTTAAATTTTCTCTCATCAGTCATTTTTCATTATTAGAAAAGCTCACTAAAAGAAGCATTTTGGCGCATAGCATTAATTTTTGATTCTCTTGGTTTGCTAGGCCCAGTAATAGATAAAATATTTATTCAGGAACTCTGAAAATTCAAATCGGATTGGGATGAATCTATTCCATTAAGTTGCGATACGAAATAGAAGTGGTATGAATTCGAGCTGCAGGACTTGAAAGATATAAGCATACCAAGATTCGTCATATCAACTATGCAACATGCACGTTTGGAGCTACAGCTTTTCGCGAGTGAATATGCATATGGAGATTGTATCTACCTGCGAATAATCTCAATCAATGGAAAGCTTGTTGTACACCAAATCTAGAGTAGCACTCTTAAAAAGCATATCGCTACCGACTAGAGCTATGCGCGGCTTTGTTATTGGCGCAGTTGATGCATAAGATCTCAAGTTGTTTGTCATGCAGGATATATGCAATTTGGCTGTGGACGGATTCTACTATCTTAGTGTGGCTTCAGTCCTGTTGTCGCTCGTGGACGTCATTTTGTAACTAATCGAATAGGGGAAATCTAGCAACTAACGCCAGTTCAATATTGGCACCACGTTAGTAGTCAACATAACCCTTCGGACTCCCTATCTATAGATATTATGCCCAAAGCTTTAACAATTTTGAAGATCTGGGCAGGATCATTCTGATTAATTCAGAACAGGGAAAGTTGACCACAAAATTCACTCAATGTCAATCCCGAGGATGTGCCGGAAAGAAAAGCCAAGGCCATCGCGACAACTAGCTAAGATTTTGACATTTTTACACGATATTCTAAATTAACTAAGCTCATTATCGCTTATACCACCAGATTCTCAAAAAATGCGAGAAAGGCAAGAATCGCGATTAAAGATCCGCAAGCATCTTTTAAAAATGTCATTGAATGTGATTGAGCCCATTACGCCTGAAGAGTAAGCTCAGGTAATTTTCTTGGTGAAACTCATACAGGGTACATACTTTGCTAAAGAGCTGAAATCGTTATCCAAATAGGACTTTATAAACAAAAGGAGTCGCATTAAAACTAAATTCTTTCATAGATGAAGCAGGAGTTTTAAGGATAGGAGGGCGTCTTAAGGTATCAAGACAATTCTTCGCTACAAAATCCTATATTGTTTCCAGATCATCATCCATTTTTCCAATTAATTGTAAGGTGAACATGAAAGGCATCTCCATGCCGGTGCACAGGCCATTCTTGCTGCGATACGTCAAGTATTGACTTATCTCGGCACGAGATGTAGTTCGACAAATAGTCCGGAAATGCGTGGTCTGTTTTCAAAGCGTTCTAAGTCCTACTTCCATCATGGACAATCTACCATCGTCGAGAGTAAAGATACCGGCCAGAGCATTTGACGAGTGCGGTATTGATTATGCAAGTCCATTCTAGCATAAAAAAGGAGCCCGAAGAAATATCAAGTTAATAAAATGTTACATAGTAATCTTTGTGTGTATAGTCACTAAAGCCATATGAAGTTGGCTGTTGACTTATCCTCGGAGACATTCTTAAATACATTCAAATGTTTTATAATCAGAAGGAGTCCATCGTAATTTCGTGGGAATCGAACGTGAGTTAAAAAAATTGATAGACTCCTCCAAAATCAAGAAATACAAAAGAAGTTCATTGAGCTCGCTGCCAGTAAGGGAATCAGGTGACACTTCATCCCACTCAGAGCTCCATATCATGAGAGGTTGTGGGAAACAGCAGTAAAGATGGCTTCTCCTATAACCAATTTTGTGAACAACTTTAGGAGTGGCAAAGGGCTTTCTTATTTCTCTTGTAATTGTCAATATCTTCATGGAGCATTTTGAGAAAGAAGCCCTCAGAAAAATCAGAAGTTTGATTCCGTTATGTAGATGACACATTCGTGATATGGAGACACGGCAGAGTCAAACTCCTTATATTACTTCTTATATTCCTCCTTAAATACTCCGTAAATTCCTTATTTTCCTAAACAATCAACATCCAAAAATCCACTTCACTATAGACATAGAGGAAAGTGGAAAACTTCCCTTCCTAGATGTTCTTGTCTCTAAGAAAGTTGACGGTACTTTAGGCCATCAAGTGTACAAAAACCAATATAGATAGATATCTATATGCCGAGTCGCATCACTACCCAGCACAAAAACAATCTGCAATCAACTCACTTGTACATAAAGCTTTCACCATCGCTGACAAAGAACGTCTACAGACAGAACCATCTAAAACTAGCTTTACAGAAAAACGGACACGAAAGATATAATCAAAATAATCAATAAACATGCAAGCAAGACAACGGTCTCTGACACACAACCAAACAAAAAGATCCTATCCATTCTCTCATATATCAAAGGAACAATAGAATTGGATTGTAGATAGGATATTAAACAAATGCAATATCTTCTATCAATCCAAACTATCTTCAAAAAGATAGAACAAATCTTAAGAAATTCTAAAGATCTCCACTCAGCTCCGCAGAAGTATACAAAATATCTTGTTTCTGCGGGCAAGTATACATTGGAGAAACCGAAAGAATGGTCTTATGGATAAAAGAACACGTGATGTTAGGCTAAAACACGCCACGCAGTCAGCATTATCAGAACACATCGAACAGGACATCAAATACTGCTTGATAAAACGACCACAATAGTCAACATTACATCATTCCTTCCAAGAAAGTATAGAAAAAGTATAGAGAAGCCATAGAGATACAAAAACCCTAACAATATAAATAGAGATAATGGCTACAACATAAATAAAATATGGAAAACCATTCTCCCGGTTATTGAAGACAAATTTCCCCTATCTCCCTCTTTCCCACAATTCTCTTCTTTCCCCTTACTACTCCAACAAGTGTAATATAAAAGGAATGACCTGAAGGAATAGCTCAGTATCAGGCTGCTTCTCGTTCTGATGAAGGATTGCAAAATTCACGAAAATATTGGCATTCTATGAATGGATTTGGACACGGAGAAAACCCGTGAAGCATAATTTTTATATAGAAAGCACTCGTAGAAGCCTCAAGAATATCTATTATAGTGTTTCGAAAAATTCTTGACACCAGCTATTAAATTTTGACAAATATGGTAAAATATGGTATTCTATTAAAAAAAATCAATTTGACATTGACCTGACCTTGGCGACGTCACCTAGGTTAAGCAGATCAGTAAATAAGTCTTTTTTAATCCTACTTTTGTCTGAAACATTTTTCTCTGCTTTCAAGATATTCCCGTTTCTAGACTTTTAATACACTCTGTATATATAATACAATGTGTGTTCGCGCATGCGTACATGCGTGTGTGTGTGTGTGTGTGTGTGTGTGTGTGTATACGGATGTCTCAGAACTCGTGTACCGCCGATTTTCATCGTATATTCTCCGTGAAATTCTAAGATGAAAAGTTCTGTATCAAAGAGTGATCCGAAGAGTAAAATTTAAATGGAGAGATATTTAAGTTGACAAATGGGTGCGCGTGGAATTCGCGTAATCAGGATTTACATAATCGAACTGACGTGAGATATTTCAGATTTACATTGTGCCAAAGCATGTTTCTCATTACCTCTTGCATTTAATTTAACTAATTAAGAATTGTTTGAAATAAATACATCAATTCGTTTTAACTGAAAATTTTAAACAAATTATTTAAAACAAATTATTTAAAAACAATAAATCGTTATAACGTTATAAAATTTATAAAACATTAATATTAAATATTAAAAAGGTTTAACAAATATCAAAATTATATAAGCAACGCTACAATTATTAAAAAAAATTTATTATTGCTTTATTATAACAAAACGATTTTAATATTAATAAACGATTTTTAGTATTTTTAATAATGAATTGCAGATTTTAATAATAATTTAAAACTTTTAAAGCAATTTTAAGGTATTTTATATAATTTTTCGATTTTTAAAGCAATAGAAGAATTTACAGAATTTTATAATATATTTTATAACAATTTTTGACTTTTTTAAACTATTTTAATGTATTTTAAACAATTTTGAGTTTCTAGAATTCTAGAATCTATTTATATGTTATATTTTAATCAATTTTTAAGTTTTTGTAGCAATGATAAGTTTTTTTAAACAATCTTAAAATTGTATTGATTATTTTTGGGATTTTGAAATCAAATTGCAGAATTTTGAAACCCTTTTTACATTTTTATGAGTTATTTAAAGATTTACGAATTATTTAAATTTTTTTATTTTTAAACCAATAATAAACCAATAATAAACTTTTTTAAATAATTGTAACATTGCTTATATAATTTTGATATTTACACATACTTAAACTTTTTTAATATTCGTTAAACAATATTAACATTTTACAAATAATTTTTAATGTTTTTAAACAATTTACGGATGTTTTAAACAATTTTGAAACTTTCAAAACAAAAATACAATTGGTGTATTTTAAATACAATAATTTTTAACTTTAATCAGTTAAATTAAATGCAAAAAGTAATGAAAAACATGCTATGACACGATCCAAGTGTCTGAAATACTTCGCGCCAGTCTCAGTTGTGTCGATCCTGACCACGCGAATTTCATGCGCACTCATTCGTCAACTTTAATCTCATTCAAATTCTATTTAACGGATCGTTTTACAGAACTTTTCGTCTTAGAATTTTACGGAAAATACATTGGTTACTGGCGGTACGCGAATTCCGAGACATCTTTATATATAAACATTATTAAAAAATTACTAACACTTGCAGTTTTCACACAACATCATTATTCAAATACACAAAGTTTTTTGTAATTAAGATAGAACATAAGTCACGATAACATCAAAATGACATTAAACTGAATCATGATTGATTAAAAACTTTACTAAGCATTTTGGAGTCATTTTAGCACCATTTTTATATCATGATGTTTTTTTATTCTATTTAGGATGATTTTTTAAATTTATTGCATACGGTATATTTTAGAAATATTTCTGTTGTAATATTTCATGTGACATATTGAAGAATTATTTCCGAATTGTTGCACATGAAATGTGTAGGGTTAAAATCTTTCTGAAAACTTATCTCAACAATCAATGTTATATGGGAATAAAATTTTATTAGAACCATTTAATTTGAAATCATATTTATTAGTCTATTTCTGTTTATTATTACGAGATGAAAAGGAATGGTAACTTATATAATAACACTCTATACATTATTGAATGATATCTAGTATAGATTTCTAAGTATATATAAATATACTTACCGGATTTTAAACAATTTTAGTTTAAAATACATAAATGGTAGCAATAAGGTCATATTTTTATATTTATATTTTTATATTTATTGAAACAATTATCTATAGATATTTTAATTCATCTATCAAAAAAATGAATTATAAACAAGTTGTATTTTCTGACTAAAGTTATCTGCATTTCCTGTAAATCTGTGAGATTTTGTTGTCTGTTGAGCATTATTATAAGCAGTAAACATTTTTAAAATTTAGGTCAACTTTTTAATCCATTTTATAACATATAATGATAACGAATTATTTAAAAAAAAAATGGTAATTGTAATGATTATTTTTCTAAAGTAACTTTACTAAAGTAACTTTGTATTACTCCATACCTTAATACTTTTTAATAAATTTTATTACTTATTTAAAATTCATTTTTTGTTTACTAAAATGTTTACTTATGTGAAGTATAAAAATTATCAGTTTGTCATATAAAACTTATAAATTTGATACTTTCCGTCTTATACAACTACTTAAACTTTTTTTTAAAAAGTAAACTTACCTCGAGTTTTCGCCATCTGTGTATGTTTAATGGAGTTTGAATTTCCTCTTCAAGTGCAGTGACTTTAAGCATTTCTTTTGTTAGGTTACGATTTAGATGAAAAACTTCTTGGCGCAAATCGCTAACGTTAAAGATATTTTTTGCTAGTAACATTTTCTCAGTTCTAAGTCTATTCACTTCGAACTTGAGTAACCGAATATCTTCTAATCTTTGATTGTATTGCTTCTCGCCACATTGTAATGTTCTATTCAAGACCTATGGCATATAAACATTCATATATATACATTTCAGACAAAAATGCTATCTACTTCAGATGTGGTAAATAATATTACAGTTTATATATTTCAAGTTTGGCAAATCAAACTGGCACATATTTTATAAAAACTAAAAATTGTATTAGTATATATTTACATTTGAATATTACTAACAATAAGCACTTCATATTAAAACGGCATTTTCTCCTCAATATATATAATATTCTATTCAAGATCTATAACATAAGTATATATGTAGGCATATGTGTTTCAGAAAAAAATCCTATCTAATTTGTAGAAAATTCTAATTTATAGAAAATTCAAAGAAATGTTACTAGATAAAAACTTTTTAAGAAACATTTGAAATTACCTATCTTCATACTATTATGCTTATTGAACATAGAGCTTAAAATTATTTCAATTACAGGGAATTGTAAGAATACAATTTTTTTTTGCATAGAAATCCCGTTTTGTAACAAACATTTTATAATGAATAAATGGTGACTGTGAAAAAAAGAAGTTTTGATAATTATTTACTATAGAGGACTTAGCCCCAATGTCCTTGACATTGACATATTTCGTCAACCTGAATAACTTTGCCTTAACAACTAAATAGCAGTGTCTTGTAGTTTTTTTTGAGATACTTAGGGTTAAAGTATAACTTTAATACTAAAGTATAACTTTAGTATTATATGGCGGACGTCCCTAGGCAGGCAGGGGAGATGGTGTGAACCTCGCTTCGCGGAAAGACCTACATTCCGTGGCAGGGGAGAAGATGGGATGGATTTTGCTTCGCATAGAAAGTCGTAGGCGCTGATACTAAAATTGCACTCTAAATATCTCAAAAACTATAAGAGACCGTCATGTAGTTGTTAAGGCAAAGTTACAACATATGTAAAGGTTAAGGTCATTAAAACATATACATAATTACCAAAGTTTTTATTAATAAAAGAAGTTTTCTTTTTTGTAAAAAAGGGAAGGAGAGAGAAAGTGATATTGCTTGGCAAGTACTTACCATACGTGCCACGCAGCGTCACGAAACAAACCCTTGCTTGCTAGACTATTTCCTCCAATCCCCATGCTTTGAATATATGATAGGAATTTGGAGGAAATAGTTATTCTGGTAATTCGGTGAATTATTGAGCAAAGTTTTAGCGAATGTTCCTTTTGCTCGTTCTCTGTCTTGCTCAACGAAACTTTCAAATGAAGTGTTCAATTCACAAGAAACGTGTAGGAGAAGCCTACTCTATGTTTTGCAGACTGCAAATACTGGCATTTCCTGTTACTCTTAAACTAAGATCTGATCAATAAATTCCGTCATTATGATTAACAAATTTATCAATTGGAAGATTGTTCTTTTATTTAAAAAATTATGTTTATTCTAAATTCTAGTGTCACAGGATATGTTGCTTCTTGCAAATGTTGCTATGCAATAAATATTATTTAAAAAATGAGCATACAATAGCTCCTACCAGCTTCTACTAGCGGCCTAAACTTACAATTATTAACAGTTACTATAGTTTTCCTACTTCAAATATCCAATCTTCATTACAAGTTTAAATTGGCTCTTGAAATATTAACAACAAATAACATAAAATAAAAAACGGACAATTAAAAGCCTTAAAAAGCCTTAGTAATTGGTGCACACATACAAATATATTTTGATAGTGTCTACTGATCTATTATATAAAATAAAATAAATAACTGAACGTTTCGGCTGTATTCAAGCCATCTTCAGCAGTGTCCAATAAAAAAATTGTTCACATTCGCATGTTCAACAGTGTAGTAGCAATACGTGTGCAATAAATAAGTCTATACAGATTTCCAAGTCCGGGATGTAAGTAATTAAGTAAAAATTGCAATGCTTCTTATATTGGACAGACAGACCAAAAATTAAAGAATAAATGAACGTAAAAATGACATCAATAAAAAAAATGATAATTTGTCTGTCATTTCTGAACATAGATTGCAATCCGAACATGATTTTGATTGGAGTAATACTAAAATTTTGGATAATGAGAGATATATTGGAAAAAAATTAGTATCTGAAATGCTTCATATTAAAATTCAGGAAAATGGCTAAAATTTGAAATCAGACACTGAGTTCTTACACCATGCTTACACGAACATAATCAATAAATTTTAATTGAAATACTTAAACGACTATCTAGATTATTTTTCAATCCGATGATTTTTGACAACTTTATTTATTTCCCTACTTCCCAATGTTCTCTTACCTCAGTCGACTTTTCTTTGACACTACGAACGCTATGTCGCTTTTAAGAAATTATTTTATTTTATCTTTGTGATTTCAAATTATATTTTATTATAATATTGCGCAATTATAGATTGCAGTAAGTAAGTCTCTTTATAGTTTTTATTCCTTTTTTCCAGTAACATTCTTGTTAATGATTATGTTTGATTTAGCTCACACTTAGCTTATCAACTAATTGATGATTACTTACAGACATGGGAATCTGTATAGACTTACTTATTGCACACGTATTGCTACTACACTGTTGAACATGTGAATATGAACAATTTTTCTATGATTGAAGATTGCTGAAGACCGCTTGAATATAGTCGAAACAGTTAGTTATTTATTTTATTTTATGTAATAGATCAGTAGACAAAATATATTGTCAAAATATATTTGTATATGCGCATCAATTACTGCGTTTTAAGGCTCTTAATTGCCCGTTTTTTATATTATTATGTTATTTGATCCAATCTTCAATTTCAATTACTAATCGGAGTCATCTAGATATCACTATGTATTTTCAAATGCAAAAAGTTCAAATTACATACATTTGCATTCGTAGATCGGCCTATGATAATTTTTCATTTTAGACGTTTAAATTAAAGTTTGAATCAATTGAATTTATTTAATTGCGGTTTGAGAAGCATTTCTATAAATAAACTCTTTAAATCTGAATCAGTGGATAATCACTGATATCAGTGCCAAGTATGTCACTGGTAATCAGTGGATTAAATATGAAATTCCTAACTTAGCTAATTTTTATTATGCGATCTAACTAACCTTGTTTTAGCGCTTAAATTAAATGAATGGTATTGAAAAATTGAAATTAAAGTATCAGTGCAAATATCAATATTTTAATTATATAATGCTTAAAGATTCTTCCTTTTTTAGTTGAACTTCACTAATTATTAGTGTCAAGTATGTCACTGGGTAATTAGTGACTATTCACTGATTCAAATTTAGAGAAAAAGTTTGATTTGAAATTACCTCCAACCAATTGCATCATCTGGTTAAATCGCGATTAATATAAATGCAGTCTTTAAATTATTAAATAAAGAAATGTTCGAATATAACTTATATTAAAACTGATATTTTTATTAGATATGATGCTCGCTTGTTGCGTCGAGTGACTGCTCAGTGCAATTGACTTGCGCTCTAAATACGGGTTCAATTCCATCTGCGTTCACATATTTTGATTTTATGCACTTAAATAGCCAAAAAGGCTCTACTTGATGATTAAGGCATCTTTGATTATCAATGTCGTTAAAGATTATAGATCCCATATATCTGTTAAGCTAGCACTCTCCAAAAAATTAAAATGGCACGTATGCCAGAATTAAGTACTTTTTATATTATTATATGTTCTATTGCCAATTTTTATGTTTGAATGGTTTAGTAGAAAATGGCAATTGAAGATAGAGATGCTGACTTAACATTAAGCAACTTCTTCTTTAAATTATAGAATTAAAAAATTAGTGTAGTACAATTAAGTATTTTTTTAATGTGCTTTTAAAATAATAAATTGAAATTAATGTAACTTGACGTTTTAAAAGATACATGCCAATAAAATTCCATATAACGTCTGTACAACAATAAAGCACTAAAACACAGATAGCGAATTATATCAAATTGTTCTTCCACTTTTGTGCAAAATATGCACAAAAAGTTTGGTACTCATTTTTGGTACTCATTTGGTACATTTTAACCGGTCAATCATCTCGAAGTGATCATCCATCCTCACCTTACAAGACTAAAGTGCTAGTTACTACACAGACAGCGAATTAATTGCATGCTTAAAATGTTCACTTATTTATGTGCTCTCCAAATGTGCATAACGAAATTTTGGTAAATCGCTCTCGATGTGACCTACTAATTACATTACTATTTCCTTGTACTTCATTTAAAGACTAATTATATTATTTTCTTTAATTGATTTTCTCTTGATACATATAAAACATAGTTTAAAAATTATTTGTAATTTCAATGATTAAATAGTTGGTTTATACTGATAAATTTACAAATTATCAAATTATAAATTTACAAATTATAAATTTTATAATATTATTTTCAAGTATTAATTAAAAAATGTAATTCGGTCTTCAAATAAATTTCGAAATGACTGAACTTAATTGATTTATCGAAATATAAGCGTTATGCGAACTGCACCCATAATAATAAAAAATTTTTTAATTTATTTATATTTATTTATTAATCAAATGGTCATCAGACCACATGTTCCAACTTTTATTGCGCGACAAGCAACCGTTTCATGTCCATGCAGGTTGTTGAGTGGCAGAAGCCTGAGAAGCCATTAATTCGGTTACATTTTATTGTGTGCGAATCTGGATTGTTATATCTGTGATAAATTCTGACAGATTATTCAGCAATGGAAGAAAAGTTCTAGTTTTATCAGTTATTACTATTTTTTGAGGTTAACCTCTCTTGGTAAGATAGCTGTATGCTTTCAAGAAATATTTCTCTGACCTCAGTTCCACAATGTATTTTTTAAAGATCTTTTCGACGTCTGTAAAAAGGAAACTGTAGAGAAAAACTAAAAAAACAGCTATAAAAGTTTAATTTAAAAAATTAATTGTTCATGAGAATCAATAAGATCTACATACAGTCATCAGATAGTAGTTTAGAATATGAAACGTCATCTAATCCCGAAGAGACAGAAGCTTGTTTTTCATATTTTAGCGAGGAATATGGTATTGCAGAAAATAATTGTGATGATACGATATTCATGCACGATCAAGAACAAATTAAAGATGTTCATGTTGGAAATGATGTGCAAAGTATATCAAGTGACGATAGTCTTTGAGTCTGCGAAAAATGAAGCTGAAAATATAACAATTCTTTAAAATGTTGCTGAAACAGAACAATGTTATTAAGTCATTAAGAACATGAGTTCTGAGTCAGGTGCCTTTCCATGTTAAAAGTTGATGATTTATCGTCTTAGTGTAGGTTTTCCTAATACGTCTAAAAGTCACAAGTCACTTCTGAAAAGTAATATTAAGAAATTTAGAAATAAATAAGTTTGTAAGTAGAGAAGAAATGTAGTATAAGAATATTAGAGTTAATTTAAATCAGATGTTATTACAAGAATATTTGCAAATTTATGATATTTATAATTGATATTAATATTGACGATTTTCTCCTTTTTAAAAGTTCAAAAACAAAACCTTTCTAACCAATTTTAGGTATCTTGTTGGTACTTTAAATGAACCCTTTATTATTGCTGTTTATCGTGGGAAAAGCGATTCTCAATGTTGAGGAATATTTAGAAAAGTATGACTGAATTAAAAAAATTATTTCATAACGGCTATGAGTGTGAAGGCATAATTATATTATGATTAAAAATTATATTTGGATGCTCTTGCAAGGGCATTTATTAAATGTTGTAAAGGACATTCAAATTACGTAGTTTGTGAAAAGTGCACTATCATTGGAGATTACAATAATCGTAGAATTACTTTCGTCTTAATCCTTATGTATAGAGGAATCTTTCAAAAATCTGAATAAATAACCTGAACATCACGTAGAAACGTCACCATTGAAAAGATTGGGAACTGAGCTTGTATCACAATTCCGCCTTGACGCAATGCGTCTTTTATATAGTGGTGTATTTAAAAGACTAATTTATTTTTGGTTGTTTGTAGTTAGTGCATAGAAATATCATTAATCGTATATCAGAGGTCTTTGTATCTCTTAGGGAATTCTGTCTCCAAGATTTTAATCGGAAACAAAGATCTCTAAATAATTTCCATTTCAAGGCCACGGAATTTCGTCGCATACTCTTGTATGATGATATCATACATTGCTTTTAAGGATTTAATACATGATAAAACAAACATTTTCTTCTTTTACTCAGTACTGCTTACATTATGGCTAATTTCACTCTTCTCATCTACATCTTGCTCAAAAATTCATTGAAATGTTTATTTCTCACTCAGTAGCTGTTTATGAGAAAAGTTTTGTAGTGTACAATGTGTATTCACTCACTTAATGTGAAGGAATGTGAAGAGCATGGTACTATAGATGACTTCAGTGCTTTTCGTTACGAAAATCTAAAGATGTAAAAGATGTCTCTGAAGTCAGGCTATAAACCACTATAGCAGATAGCTAGACCTGCAAAGAAAAGAGAAGATTGAAATTGTTCTTAAGAATTTAAAATTTAATCATATGCTTTCTTTAAAACATCATTGAAATCATTCGTGGGACACAATATCATAAGGTTGCCATTGATATTATTGTTTTTAGACTAGAAAAAAATTTCTATTTTAAAACGTCAAATGATGATATCATTTTGTTAAAGAATCTTGTTTATCATCGAACTCTGTTTTTTGTTAGTTGCAAATTTCAAACATAAGGATTTTTATATATATCCATTACTTTCTTCTGAATTGGGTATTATTTATGTTTCTCAGCTTCAAGAAAAGAAAATTGCATATTCTTTTAGCAATGCTATTTAATTCCAAAGATAATTATTTATTACGTGCCATTACTTCACACAAAACTTCATTGATATAAAGAAGCATACACAGCATCATACAATATTAAGTGAAACACATTTATAGTATGTAGTGTATTATATATTTACGAATATATTTGTTAATTTTGTTTACATTGTTTATGTTATTATATTTAATCAGTTTATTATATTTAAATTTCTATCAATAAATGAGGATTCAGATATATACATTGGTTTGACAAATGAATCTGTTTAAATATTGATGATGATATGTGTACAATAACATATTGGCCTCCTGATTCAAAATCTATCAACGTGAGGAGTCTTTTAAGATTGATTGGCTAAAATATTAGGTATGGGAAAAAGTTTGTGGCGTTTTTCCCGTTAGATGTAATGGGAAAAACGCCACGAACTTTTTCCCACATCTAATATATACAAGTGAAAAGATTCTATAGTAAGGTTTTATTTTGTTTTCTCGTAGATATTAATCACAATTATTGAATAAGAATATATTCATTCGTTTGAAATTATAACAATTTTTTCTTGATTCAGATACTTATCAAAATGCTCTTTCTGATTTTTTAATTGATTCTAATTATGAAACTGAGGTAGAGCAAAATATGAGTCGTGGAAAGAGAAAGAAAAAGATTCAGCAAATTTCATCATCAGATAATGATCTAACATTCCATTAAAAATTGCGAAGATCAGCATCCTTGCTCATCCTACCGTTACTTTCGAAACTAAGACTTGTGATGCTGATTTGAATCTCAATACCTCTTCAATACAATTAATAGAGATGTCCTTCTTTCCACTAGCACTAAGCTAATTGAAGAGGAAAAGCTACAGGAGAAAAAAATTAACTACTCAAAGAAAGAAGTCATCTTCTCACGCGAACCTAATGGAATTAAAGGAAATAATTCAAAAAGCAAAAGAAATTACTACTTCTAAAATTAAGACTTCCAAAATTATCAACTTTGTTAAATATAACTCTAAAAAACCTCTTAAAATCTATTTCATTATCAATATCTCTTATATCTATCTTTTCAAATTTATTTATAGGAAGCCTTGCGAACTATGCTGAGAAAACTGTTCAAGAAGATATTACGTCTCCTTTGAAACAATCTTTGATACAAAATAAAAAACTTACAGACAATTCATTGGATCTTGATGATTCAATTTTAATACGTACACAGGATTTTATTTTAACAAACAATATTAGCCATACATTTTCTGAAGATATAGTGCAATGCAACAGCAGTAGGCAGTGATTCAAAACGTAATGATTCAAAATTATCTACTTCCTGTCGACATTATTCAAGGAACATTTGCATAATAAGAATATGGGTAATATCTTGTTGTCATGCAAATGTAAAATGCATATTTGCTTTTATTATTTATATTACTATAATTTTTTTATTTGCTGCAGAAGAAACATTAATTCTGGAAACAAAACTTCATAGGACATTGTTAGAATAGGAATTTTTGAGAAGAAATAGATACTAACTAATTACATAAATATATATAAATATATATACAATTTCAAAAGACACATCAAGATGAACTATCACGATATTAATCCGAGGAACAATTTGTGTTAATTTATATCTCATAAAAATTATGAATTAATGTTTGTGAACTTCTTTGGTTTTCCCGTTGAGCGTATTGATTACTGCATTTCTGTCATCTGTGAGTGATTTACTTTCAACGAGGTATTATATTCTATTTTTCGTTCAAGACTTCAAAATGAGCCGAAACATTCGATATAATGAAGACAATCGTCAACACTTGAGTGTTATCTATATTTCCTAACTCTTCGCTCTTACATCAGTGTTAGACTCATTAACCTTGTTCTAATTATTGTTTTTATAGATATTCTTATCATAAATATAAGCAAGATCATGAGGTCTTTACCCTCAGAAAAAAGAATATCACGTCTTAAAAAAAAAAGCGTACCACTAGATACAAAACAATATTTAAAAGAATTTGAAAAATTTTTAGAGACGGATCCTAATTTGTCTGCTGCTGTAAGTTTAATTCATCTCTTTAGATAATCAAGGAAGTTTTTCTTATATATATATTTTATACACTTTTTAAAAAAGAAAAAAATGTATAAAAAAAACTCGTTTTCCGAAGCTTGACATAAGCAATCATATTTGTGTTTCCTTTTGCTTTAAAAAATGCAGTTGCGTAACTTTAACAAGTTTAGCAAATACTAACATTGCCAATGATGCACTATATACTTTGTTTATTAATGTTGTCTTTCTCTCGCCCTTTCGGATTATTGTCGCTGTACTCGGAACCTCTGAAATGTTGCATAAAAAAGTAGAATTTACGATGAAGTGAGAGACATGCAAAAGAATTCTTTATTTAAAAATAAAGAATTCTTTATATTTTTATACTGAAGAAAGTGGAATAATTTGTTTTGAATTTTAAATATTCTAACAAATATACACTATATACACTATTATCATAATTACGTAATAATAATAATTATATTAGAATTCTCGAATTTTAAACAATACAAAAAGATAAATATAATAGGCTAATGAAAGTCAGCAACGATAAAGTCAGCAGCAATAAACGGCGCAATTATTTGTGTGAGTGATGTTGTATGTTATGTAGTGAACAATCAATAATCAGATATTGAATTGATGTCTTCTTTATTTTCTACTCTCTTTGGAATCCTTCTCAGTAAGAATGATACAATATCTGCGTGACACGTCGTCGTACACGGATGTGTATTCTAAAAATGTGTAATCTTTATATTTGATTTTAACAATTTTACTTTTTAAGTTTTAATATGTTCAACAAAGCTTCATTACAATGCTTCATGTTCCGTGATGATTAATAACGCTGCATCTTTATCAATTTGCGAGTGATTTAGGCATTATGGACATATGAGCTAATTATACTTGTATTATTCTTGCTGAGAAGGAGCTCCAAAGAAAGTCGAAAAATAAAGAAGATATCAATCCAATATCTAATTGATTGTTTTCTAAATAATAGCGCCATTTATCGTTGCTAATTCTCATTAGCTTATTATATTTATCTTTGTATTGTTCATAATTACATATTTCCGCATCATCAATGTAAACTGCGTTTTGACTCTTGATGTCCATTTACAATTTGGTTGCTACTTTATGTAGAAGAATTTTTCTATAATGTTATTTCTTAATATCTTTTTTATGCATTTGATATTATTTTTCCTTTTTTAAAAAAGATATTTTTAAGTATATATCCAGATAGCCAAACGTGCTGAAGCATAGAAGTGGCAAGCCTTGTCGAATTTGTTTGCTGCTCCTGTGCCGGATCTAATGCAGCACGTATCGTATACAGAAATTTACATGTTAAAAAATGATTTTAATAATGAAACGTATTTGAATTAACATTGTTTTATTAATGATATTATTCCAAAATGTTACTGAAATTAAAATTTTAACGTGAAACATTGCATGATTATCAAGATTGACGTCAGCACAATTATTCGTATTAGTGATGGATAATCAAATCATATTCACACAACATGGATGTTATCGACTTTAAATGCAGAAAGATGAAAAGAGGCATGCTTTTCAAGAAATTTGCTGTTAATAGATAAGAGGCAACCCTAAAGTACATTATTATTCATATTTCTTCATTTCGATTAATTAATAAAATTGGTACACAGAATTATATCTGTTGTGTCGATGAGATGTAGCGACGTGAATATGCTTTATGGCCAAAAGTTCTGGAATGGGAATGCAAGAGAAGGGAGCTCTCACCAACTTTACTTTCCAGGCAAAGCGACGATTTAATAGATCATATTTATTAAAATCACAAATGAAGTATTATACACGTGTTTCAAATTCGCGCGCTTTTCGTATGCGTATGTGGTCACAGGCAAGAATATGCGCATAATGCCACGGAGCATGTTCACATCGTTTCATCTGAGTTCTGAAGAACTACTCCGCGGCGGACGCGTCACGGCTCGGATGCTACAAGTTATATTTTTAAAAGTATTGCTGACTTTGACTGAGCATTGAAATATACATAGACGTCCCGTGGTTTTGGGCTCATTCGTTCATCCTGCGCGTCTACGCGACGTGACGATGCCGTAAACACAGACGTCCGGGCGAGCTTCGCGGACATTGTATCTTTTAGTTTTGTATCCCTCATAAGAACGTGATCTGGCCGTATCGACTTCTTTATCGTTTTATTATTTCGGGAGGCTGTATCGACTTCGTATCGTTTTATTATTTCGGGAGCCATTAATTTAAAGAAGAAGAAGAAGAAAATCGTTTTATCTCGGTGTCATATTGGCCGGTATTTATAGTCGAATCTTATATTTAAGATCGTCTTAAGTACAGTACGTCTTAAGATGTGAGCCAATCAAAGAGCATTAGCGACTTAAGGGTCGACAGTAGAGACCCGTGGAGACCACTAGTCAAAGATGAATTTCTTTATACCGAAATACGGCTAAAAATACTGGATGAATCACATTTTCATTGCGATATTCGTAATCAAAAAAGGGTCCTGAAGATTCGTACAAAGCTATTTTTTTGTAAAAAGAGAAAAATAAAAATTTGTTCTGATATCTCACTCGATGTGTACTATAGTTGAGGTGTATGATCTTATTAATAAAAATGTTTAAAAATCAATTTGCAAAGTCTGGCTTTATACGAGCCTTCCCAGCAATATAACAAAGAAATCCCAACAGGTTTCATATCATATATCATTTCTTCGAGAAGAAAAATGAGCATAAGTAATCTAGATCTGCACTTATATAAAATGCATACCTTTATACTGAAATTATGGCTAAAATATAATATGAATCGCGTTTTAATTGTGATTCGTAATCAGAAAAGGCTCTTGAAGGCTCGTATAGAGCTATTTTTTTGTAAAAAAGGCATAATAAAAATTTGTTCTGATATCTCATCCGATACTATAGTGCAATTAAAGTGTACATAATTTTTAAAAAATTTAAAATATTTAAAAAAATTTCAAGAAAATATTTCAATTTGCAAAATCCGAATCTGTACGAATCTTCTTAGTAATATAAAAAAGAAATCCTGACAGATTTCATAAAGAAATAATATTTCTTCGAGAAGAAAAATGTAGGTCACCAAACTTGCACGTTCTGCTACAGCTGATTGCTAATCATACGAAAATCCTTTACATTGAGTTGAACAAAGAAAGATAGATAGGCCTTCGGCCGAGAATGGCCAAGAACGTACTAGGCAGCCTGAGACAAAAAGCCTTGTTGAAAAAAACTCTCTCTCAATCTGTCGCGCTTAGTAGAAATGATCGAAAACCGAAAATACTTTTTCAGCGATCTCGATCGCTCAGTGTATATCAGTATAAGGGCATTCGAAATAACATATAAGTTCTAATAAATTTTAGTAATCATATTCCCATTAGTATAATAACAAAACGCAATAGTTTATGAGATATTCATTATTTATAACTTTTTATAGGAGTTATATATTGCGTTTATAAACACAATCTGTAAGAATTTCATATGATTGTGTGCGTAAGATGCGATCAGGAGATCAGTATGCTGAAGATCCTAGGTTTTTTTTCCTTCTTTCACATATTTTTTCTGAAATAAATTATTAATAAATATTATATATTAGGGCATATTTTTATATAATTATTGAATTTATTCGTGCACTTTTAAAAACTTTAAACCAACAAAATATAGTCAAACGTTAGAAAGAATTACTAAAAACCTAATTAATAAAATATCAAAAGACACAATATAAATAAATAAATTTATTAAATCTTCATTATGTCAGTGAATAGTAAAAAGTTCAAATCGGATCTACACTTTGTTGAAAAGCGAGAAAAATTGAAATCATGAGTTAAAGTAAATAATTACGTAAAGTTTATAATTACGTGATATGAAATTAGATGATAAAATCAATTACTTTATTTAGGCACTCTTTTTTCTGGCATGCTATTCTTGTTATTCTAAACAGAAGATGGAGTAATAGAAATAGCGATAATGTCTTTTTGAACGCATTCGTCAATTTCAATTTCTATTTAAAAGTTGTTTTGTTTGAAAATAATTTCAATATCAGGAGAGGAACACATAAATAAAAGTACGTGTAGCAAAATAAAAAGCTAATATTTTACAATGAAAGCACAGTATAAATTAAATTAAATAAATTGAAATATTACATATTGAATTAATTAATCAACATTTGGATATGTAATGTATGAAGAAGTTATTATTAAATTAGTAAATTATTAAAATTTAATTATTGAGTTGTCCTGAAAGTTCGTGCCAATGTTGAAGGAAAAATTGAAAATTTAAATTTTAGTATACATTTATTAAATTATATAGATTAGTCGGCACGAACTTTCCGTACAACCCAATAAAATATTTTTTACATTACCATAATTCACTAAAGTCCTGTTGCATCAATCTCTTTGATTTTAAGCGAAACTTAAAACTATCTCGTTTTAAAACTGAAAAGAGACAGGAACAAAGAGAATTTTAAGCCTCACTTAAAATTAAACTAATGTTGGTGCAACCGGAGAGAAAGAGTTTATTTAATCTCAAAATTTTATTACTTTATATAATATATTTATTTATATTTTTTATACCAAAATTAAGGAGCAAATCACAGGAGAAAAAGAGAATAATTCTATTATTATTTTAATATTAATATTCATTTTAAGAATTTATTCGACTAATCCAGCCAGATAGAGTATTTATAAAACATTTTATAAATATTCTGATCTGTCTGAGAGAGTAAAGTTAATAATTTTCGCGTTTTCAATTCGTTATTTGTTACAAAAGTCATTGAAGAAAGCACTTTTTATATTGCGCTTTCATATAAATTTCTAAAAAAGTGCTAGCGTATAATGATCTCTCATTAATTTTACTAATGTAACTGTTGTGTAAAAGTTCCTTATTGCTTTTTGCTACAAAAGGCCAGAAAGGATTTTTATACCAAAATAGATACACGGTGTGACACAGTATATCATTACATCCTTGTTATGCGAAAAGGATGACATGATCACTATCTTACACTATGTCACTTGTAGGAACACGCACGACGCTTTATTGCAATACAAAGTATAAAAATCAGGGCTAGAATTATTATATTGAAAAGAAAACGAGCACTCTATGAAAAATGATTTATTTTGTAAAATTCATATTATCTCTCTCTCTCTCTCTCTCTCTCTCTCTCTGTCTCTCTCTGTCTCTCTCTCTCTCTCTCTCTCTCTCTCTCTCCTACTTATTTTACCACTAAAACACTAAGATCCGATTGCAT
>Ga0157364_1000510_pt1 | contig 27129 bp, 13 predicted proteins | sample AttsexASBM2_FD_111476 | JGI IMG/M metagenome (GOLD analysis project Ga0157364, IMG submission 111476) | Fungus gardens microbial communities from leaf cutter ant in Ribeirão Preto, State of São Paulo, Brazil - Atta sexdens ASBM2 | ecosystem: Host-associated > Fungi > Mycelium > Unclassified ... | reverse complement strand
TGTGTGTGTGTGTGTGTTTGTGTGTGTGTTTGTGTGTGTGTGTGTGTGTGTGTGTGTGTGTGTGTGTGTGTGTGTGTGTGTGTGAGAGAGAGAAGAAAGATTCCTTAAAATTCCTTATCATTCCTTAAAATCTTTTAATCTTTACTTAGGACATATTCTGTATATATATACATTATTCACAATATTATATTTTTTCATACTGTTATGTGTGTACTATATAATAGAATAAAAATTAAAGTTAGTTAATTTATACAAATAAAATTTACTTAATTAAGAAAACATATTTTTCAAAATATAATATGCATATTTTATAAAAAAAGATATCTTCATTTCCTAAAATCCACTACGATATATTATATTGAAAAAAATATATTAAGTTTTAATGAATATTTGTGTGTTTAAATAATATTAACTAAATGTTTACTAAATGTAAACATATTTATTTAATATAAAAATCATTAATTTATGATTTAAGTATTCTGATTTAAATATTATTTTTAATTGATAAATTTATTTATTGTAAATAAACGTTTAGTTAACACAATTTAAACAAATATTTATTAAAATTTAGTAAATTTTTTTAGCATATTATAGCACAGTCAAAGTGTTAAATTTGTTGATTAATACATACATTGATTATAGCAAACTATAGTAAGTGTATACGTTACTCACAATCAGTCAACACTTTGACTGTGACATATATACACCATTATAAAAATCATTACTTCATTATCATTAATTATATATTCGAAACCAATTCAGTATAACAGAGAAGAATAAAAAATTACTGCTCGTAATATCGTACTGCGGAAGATTATGTGTAAAAACTAATTTGCTGAAAACTTTGATAGCTTGAGAAGCTTGAGTTCAAGTTTATTGCAACTTTAAGAACTTACGGCATACACATCAATCAACGTAAGACGTGGGTATCCAGCGTGAACTTCGATAAGTATGCTGACACGCGTTCCTCGGAATCGTCGCTATCAGTCGACGATAGGTGTGACCTAATGTTTCCGACCCGTCACCTAAATCACCGGAGATTCGGCCGTGAACGGAAGCGATCCGATCTCACAATCTGTACAGAGAAGCACGCGCGGGCTAAGCGTTATAATAAATTCTCGAATGGTCATCGAGTATTCGTATCGCGATTTAAGTGGCGAATTAGGGTCGTAGCTTGGACGATCTAGGACAATCGGTAACAACGCCGCGCTCGTCTGCTGATCGTTAGGGCCGGTATGCTCTTGCGAGGATCATGTTGTTGCCATGACATACACGTAACAATTAGGACAATTCTCTGGAGAGAAGTAGATCGCTCGTCCTAGCCTCATTTACCACTATGATTTTGGAAACTATCAATATATAACATTATATAGTGCGCAATAAAATCTACTTTGGAGCAAATGTAGACTCTGCACGTAGGAGTTTACTTTCAGGAGGCCCGTAAATAAAAGTGGAGACAGACGAGATCGATAGACCACCAACAATAAGACTGTGTAATGGTTCTTTTCCAAGCAAAACAACAAGTCATAATAACGTAAAAATAACGTTAAAAGAATGATGATCATGACTGATCGAAAAATGATTTTTAATAGTCATTTTGGAGTTATTCGGACGTCATTTTGATGTCATGATGATTTTTTGCTCCGCTTGGGTTTCCATTTTAATTTTAAATTATGATTGATGGAAGCGAGTGTTTTAATTCATCTCAACTCACAAAAGAACTTTCAAGAAGTAACTTTATAATGTTGAATTGTCATTATATTTTCTTGTTAAATTAAAAATATTTAAAAAATTCATTATAACTTTGATAGTTTTTGGTGTCATGGATTACCTCTTAATTTATGCAAATTCGATCGTCAATCATATTAAACTTCCGTCCATCAAACAATTTTTAAAGAGTCTTAAAACATCTATCCACACGCTGTGATGCGAAAATGTTAAAACTTTTATTTACACGATTAAAAAATTGGTTTCATTACGGAACGTAATTAAAAGATGATAATATATAGAACATCGAAAGAGGGAAAAGACAGAATGCGCGTTAAAGTCTTGCTTGCTCGCGACATATACGCGACATATACGTAGTGTCCCAGATAGTGTCCCAGATAGTGTCGGATAATATTTTGAAGACTTCCCATTTGTTTAGGAAGAAACTTTTTTTTAAAATAATTATCAAAATATCAATCTTTTAAAAATAAGCTACAAGCGTTTGAGAATACATTTACTTTTTACGAATTAAACATAATTAAATGAAATTTAATCCACTTAATTTAATTTAGAAAATATTTCCTAATTCAATGTTTTAATTCTAAATCAACTTTTAACATTTTAAACTCATTTTATATTTTCCTACTTTTTCTCTTTAAAATATTTAAATATTTTCAAAATTTTTACGTAAAGTTTCAATGTTTTTTTTTTTTCGAATTTATCTCTAAAATTCGACGTTTCAAACAAATATAAAGATAACATACACAATCAGGTAATTTCTCTTGCATTTTTCTTTCTTGCGCATTATTGCTAAACGCAATAAATGTATTTTCTGATAAAAATGCGGGAGTCTCTCGCGAAATTATATCTTGTCTCGAGAAATTGACATCAGTGTGTCAATGAGTTTCGATCGCTGCTAAAACATCACACGGTGGCTTCGGGACATCCCGTAGAAGAAGCAAGGCGGGACAGGCAGAAGCGTAAACAAGGAGAATGCATCGCGGGGGTGGCACGACGGGGTACGAGGGCGAGGGGTTGTACCCGTCGCTCATGCGCGCCTGGAACCCCGCCCTGTCGTTTCGGACCACGGCCTGTCCTGTCGAGGACTCCTCGCCGAGGTGTTCGAATAGTCACGCTTTAACCCGCGATCCGCGAGGCGGACGGCATTCGCCAGGAACGCCGCTGGGTGCTCGTACGCGTGAGGAGGAGAAGGAAGCCCCGCGAACATCTGTCCTGGTCCCCCGGTCGCGCCTTCATCGCGACACCGTTCTTCTTTTAAGATCGTAAGATCTATAGGATCATCGTGATCCAGTCGTAGCGACCGGTGTATGTGTGCGTGTGTATGTGTGCGTGTTCCATGTATTCAGGAAGGATCGACAGCGGCGAATCAATTATTGGTACCACGACGAGGAGTAGCGCGTGCGACGGGAATTTCGGGATCGCGGCACAACCGATGTCAAGAATTCGGCAACCAGTTGCGGATGTGAGCTGGTGTTAAGGCAGACCCGTTTAGTGTTATCGCGAATGATACTTCGTCGCAGGAGCCAGGTGGGACGACAGGTAGATCGCGTTAAGGATTCACCGGCGGAGGTTCGCACGGATTTTGAATCTCCAAGAGTGCGCCAAGTATTTTATTCTTCCGGTAGAGACAGATACCTCAGTGGATCGATCTGGAGCGCGTGGCAAATCGTCAAGTGTCTCGACCGCTGTTGATTGCGAATGCCTGACGATAGTAATTGCGCAACGGCCAACATCTCGGATGAAAAGCGCCTTCTTTAGCGAAGAAAATGTTGATAATTGTGGCTTCCTTTAGCATTATTTACGGTCAGTCTTAAAGCTGGTAAATCATTAGGTAGAGGATAGAAATAATCGTGTCACGTCGATCTGCTTGTCAGTAAGTTTAACATACGCGATATCGAATTCCTTTGACTCGATATCCGTCGTTCAAATATCACAATGTGCGCCTTACCGATATATAAAAAAAAATTAATAAACGAAAACGAACGACAGGCCTAACTTGGGATCAACAGATTAACAATTTCGAAAATAGCACGCGACTTTTCTAACGCGTGTGAGGATCACCAGCCTTCTCGACGATTTTTCATATATGTGCGCGGGGCTGCTACGCGCGCGCATTATCGAAATGCACGATTTCCTGCAAAACGGCAGCAGCTGAAAGGTCGTGATCGATCGACTCAATTTGATAACCCAAAGGAACCTTAAAGTGTGCAAGGTCATTATGTATAGTGATAAAGCAGGGACTTTCCACGGCTGAAAAGTCAAGGGGGTGAATTAAGGAGAGGTACTGTAGTACGTGGCCTATCTACACACGATGCCGAGATTTACAAGTGCCCACTCGAGTAACTTGAGAAGATGCTGACGCGGCGGTAATCAAATTCATTCGAATCCTGTTCGCGTAATGTCGAGCCAAGGCCATCGCGAGAAAGCGTGCTTGGAACTTTGCAAAGCGCGCAGCATCGATTGCAAGATCTTCACGATGCCCCTCGGGATTTCGAAAGGAGATCCGCGACGACAGAGCGTAAATCAGTGAAACAATAACACGGAATCCGTCGTTGAGAGTAAAAATAACACAAGTTGCACCTTCGGCGCAAATTATATCCTAATTTTTTGTATCGAGCAATTCATATCGTTCGATGAAATCCCCATCGGTCTACATAGTTACCTGACGATTATACATCGAATTTCGAAACGCAAACAAGTTAGGAAACGACCTTGCTCAATGCTTCCTAGCGAAAGACGGAATCGCAATCAAGTTCACTTGATCTCTGATACCCTGCCGGACAAATCGTCCACGCGGAAACCGATGATCGATGCATGTCTACTCGACAGTTGATCCTGGAGGATCAAAAATCCCTTCCCTCCCCCTATAAGTCACGTCTAACGAAGCGATGATCGGTCTGTAGATTGGCGCGCTCGATGAATCGTCGCAGAATCGAGCATCGAGCAGCAGCCAGCACCACCCGAAGAAGAAGAAGAAGAAGAAGAAGAAGCCGTAGAAGGAGCTTAGTCGCATAGCGTCGTCTCGATTACGAGAGAGCCGTCCCGGGTGATGCGCGGAAGCAGCTCCGAACTCCTGCTGGAGGCGAGCTGCAGCCAGTGCCAGAGCGATTACGATCGGGGACATCAAGGTCGGGACAGCGGCGGCGAGCACGACTTCCACGAGCGGGAGCTACGTCGTCGCAAGCTGTTGGAGCTCGGGTTCGGCGCGTCGCGGCGCCGACCGCCACGGCGTACCTGCCGTCAGCGGTTTAATTTCTACGCGACATCGGCGCTGGCCTTCGTCGCCACCTCAGGCGGCGCGGCACTCCTCTTCCTGGTGCCGCTCTACGTCGACCCAGCCATCAGTACCCTAGCGGCAGACTTCTCGCCGGAGCCGGTGATCTGCACAACTTCGCGGCGCGAGGACCTTGCTGGTCTTTTCAACTGCACATGGAGCTCGTGCCGCGAGGGATGCACCAGTGATGTGTACAGTTGCACCCACATATACGTCACGTACACGCCGTGGAGTAACGCCAGTATGAAGAACGACACCGGCGGCAGGAACATCACCGCGAACACCACAGCTGATCTGAGCACCGTCACTGCCGGTAGGATCACTAAGTCGCAGTGTTCCTTAGCATTTTTCCCTTTCCCATTTTTTAAAATATTTTTCATATAACTAATGTAATTGCGAGAATGATAATTGGTGATAAAATAAATTGGACATTAAATCGGATTGGAAAAAAAGAGCTAAAGTAATAGAGAAAGAGATAGGAAGATTAAAGTACGAGGTAGAAAATCTGAAATACCATACTATGATTTTTGTTTCGAAACATAACATTGTTGAACGTGAGATAGTCTATACGATTTATGTCACTATCCTGAACGTAGAATTCGAGACATAACGGATGGAATCTATTGTATAAAATTCGAAAAGGGGTAATGGATATCGCTATTTCTTTCTCTATTGCTATTTGACTATAAAATAGAATGTATCGCCTGGGAAATCGAAGTGAAATTGGAATACATTTCGATTTGATAGATCAACGTTGTGGATTGCATGCACAATTGTACTTGGCAAGCACAAAAATTCAAATCTCTCCGATGCTAATCTTCGCTGTAAAATATCTCTTTGTCGAACAGTGTCCTCTCCGGGGGACGTCGAGGCGGTGCTGCTGGTGAACATCAAGGGTTGCGGATATCCGCCGGTAGTCGATTGCAAGAACTTCACCCGCGAGTTGGGTTACGAAGGCGCGAAGTTTCCTTGCCATTATAGCCGGGTGAACGGTAGCATAGTGATGGCGAACTATAATCGCGAGGCACAGGTCGCTACCATCATGCACTTCTTCGCGGCTCCTTTCGTAGTGACTCTCGCGACTAGCGTCGCGCTGTGTGTGATGCACTGTGACTGCAGGTGCACGCCACCACCGCGACATCCGCCGCGCGGCATGAGAAGATCCAGGGGCAACGACCTCAGGTAATTAGTTTCCACCAAAGCCAGAAAACACACACGTTCGTATACCTGGACAATTTTTTTTCGACGGACGTACGGATTGTCATTAGCTTAGCTAACCATATATCCATAATACACACGTTTGTGCTGAATGAATTTAAAGTTTTGCCCTTGTTAGTTGAATGGAACGTATATAGAATAGAGTAGAGTAGAGTAGAGTTGTCACATGGAATAAAAGTGTTTTGTTATTGTAAATAATTGTTCAATCGCCCTAACAACGTCGAAAATCCACGCGCACTGATATTAATGGAGTTAACAATATGGAGTTAACAATACTCATAATAATGACAAGTCACACACAAAGCTGGTAAATTGGTGTTAATACAGCAATTATTATTGTAATATTACAGCTGCTGCATGAGTATAAAAAATCGATAACGAGTTAGAAGTGTGCCAGAAGTCATCCGATTTAGAAGGTGTATTTGACGAGGCAAATAAACTTTCTAAACTGTACATAAGACAAAGATGACTTAACAATGATGTTACTACCACCGTACTTACTGTCGTCGTGAAACGATGCTAAACTCTTTTGGCTGCAAATACTGCCTTAGAAGGTATCTCAAAGATCATTTTTCAAGAATTGATTGGTGTAATCTTATCAATCTTCGTGTTCCGTTGTGCATAAATAATTATTTATATGATCGTGTTATCAGGCTATACAATCTTTTCTTCATTCTATTTATATATTTAAGAAAATGGCAAATAATTTTTTTTTAATTCGCGTTACATAATATCAAAAATTTTACGAAAATGTTATCTTCACTGTCAAGATCGTTTTCATTAAAATTTGCAATATTCAAAATTAGACTCCAATTAATACACAGAAGAGTTTTTCTTTAGAAATCATTTTGTAAAAATTAATACTTGAGTCGTTGGAACGCGAAAGCAAAGTAGAGATTACGATCTTTGTATAATTAGGACAATTGTTTATCGAAAAAAATTTTTAATCCGCTTTGATGCTTCTTCGCTTTCGCAGTATCATCGTTTAATTTAGATATTTATATTGACTTACGTTGCTGACATTTTCCGAGAAAGCTTGTTACTGCATGCAATTCATAGTACTTCACTGTAAAATGATATAAACCAACGTTTATTCTGATTCACTATAATTTACATGTAAAACGCTTTGCTGCAAATACTAGTGCTTTTGATACACGACGGAACACGGAGCGCTGCCTTAGGAATAGAAATACACATTTATCATATTATTACAGAAAAGAGCGAATTGCAGAAACGGAAATCGGATATCGATTCATCATCTCTCTCTCGTAATCTCCGCTAATTAGCTCCAAAAGGCGCATTCATCTCATTAAACGAGTGCGCTGCCAAAAGCCGTGACGGCGCTCTCCGTGCAACGCAATGAACATGTAAAAAGAGATCTCTAATTGTCGATCGGATGCCGTAAGTAATTCCGTGCACTCGGAGTAATCGACAGCTCTCTCTCTCTCTCTCTCTCTCTCTCACGAACATAGATATGTTGCGTGAACAAGCATTGAGCAGCGCGTAACTCGTGTAACTTGCGTAATCTGCCAATCTTCCGAATGTCTTTTCTCTTCTCCCCTTAATTTTTTTTCTTAATTAAGTCGTTGAGCGAAACGAATCATATATATATATATATATATTATGTAAGTTACATTTTTCTCATTAAAGTAAGAGGTTTTATAAAAGTGCCTCATGTAAAATCTTGTTAATATATTATAGCAATTTTTTAGAACAGGACTGCCTAAAGTACTTGAACAGAATATTTCAATAAAACAACTTGAAATAAAAATTCAGAGTCACGTCAGAATTATCGACTGTCATACTGCCTAAAATATGACTTATAATTATTGACTTATCGAATCTGTCGATCACTATTTCGCTCAACTGCTGAATTTTCGCTGTCGCATGCCCCTTGCACAGATCAACGCTTAAGAGAAATAAAAGGGACCAGACTATTGAACCAAAAAAAATCACATGTCATCAAGAAGCTAATGTATTATAATAACAGCCCATACAAGGCAGCAAAAACGGAAAAAATTATATGTATTGTTATTTCTAAATGTATTCTCATCTCTCATGCGTACTTTGTATACACCGAAGAATCGTTGGAAATGGACTTATCGAGTTTTGCGCTACGACTCTACGAGGGTAAGATATTAAATCCACGTTTAAGTAACGGCAAATGTAAGAAGTTGATGTGCGATTGAAGCCAAAAATCGTTTCTACTGAAAGCATCGCGATTCAACAAGACGCGCGTCTCAAGGGCTCATTCCCTCTCCAAAAGCTACCTTGTTATCTTTCTACTTTCGACCGTTTGTCATTTCCACGACGATGATATTAGAAGAGGAGGATCGGGGGTGGCAAGGATGACAGCTAGCAAATGGCAGCCTCGGCTGTCATACATCAGATTTGGAATAACCGGCGACCCTGGCCATGTTATATTTCTCTCTTTCTTCTCTCTCTCTCTTTCTCTCTCTCTCTCTCTCTGTCTCTCTCTCTCTCTCTCTTCGTTTCTTCTCTTTTTATCTCTTTTTTTCTTCGCAAAGTTGTGTGCTACTAAACGTATCGTGTGCATTTCCACCACAAACGGTATTTCCGTTGTCAGGATTTTTCGCTTTTATCTCGCCAAGCCACGAGAGTTGTCGCACAAATCGTTGTAATCCGTAATATGTAATTATGTTTGCTCGGACACTGGATTTTAGGATTATCTCGGTAATTCTATCTGAATAAAATTGGCGTGTATCATTTCCCTGCAGTTCATGCATTCAAACTTTCGTATTTTGACAACGACTTTCAATGCAATTGTCACCGTCGATTCTCGTTAAGTAGTACAAATAAGAAAAAAAGTAGTAAAGATAAGATCATCATGGAATTTATATAAAGATTATAAAGATTGAAAAGAGAAAAAAATGCGAAATAAAATGTTGTGAAAAATTGTCAAGTCGTATGTATTCCTGCATCCCACGGGATATTTATAAGACCGATCTGAAACGATCTATTAAATCGATAATTTTGCATGTCACACTGTTTGATCTCCGTTCAACGATACCCTCGAAATTTGTCGTGCACGCTAGAGAAAAGACGCGATACACGATACCGCTGTCGTGTTACTGTTACTAGAGATCACGTTTCGTATCAAAGGAGAGTAAAGATGAAGTACGGTAAATTTCGTTATCGTATCTTTCTTCCTCAGAATTTCCACGAGACAAACGGATAAGCCGGTCATACTATGAAATACGAGAAATTCTTCTTAAATGCGAAAAATTCACTCAGATATAATTCGCGCAGTACTATTATCATGTTAACGATTTTGTCAGCAAACTTTTCGCTCTCGCTTCATCGTATATATATATATATATATATATATATTATGTGAGATAAATGGACTCGTAATCGCGATAAGGAACACTTCCATTTCCCGTGAAAAGGAGTTGCTTCCGCGAAAAAAAGAGAAAGAAGAAGAAGAAGAAGAAGAAGAAGAGTTAGCTCTCTCAAATTTATGTCACGCAAAGTACATCTTGTAAAATAATCGGTATATTTGACGGTTTGTTTTTCTGAGAATCGCTGAGAATCACAGAGAATCGAGCTTCTGGAGAAAATGGAAGAGTAGGTATACTTAAGCGTACTCATTAACTTGCGACCACGGCGAGATGACATCGTATATAAGCGGATGAAAAAGATAAAAAAAAAATCCTCTCGAACTTTTAATTGAAACAGCGCTCTGAAAGAGCCATAGCTTCGTGTCAACACGTGAATAAGAGAATGTCCCGGAAACTCGTTTTACGGCGCGGCTGAAGTTTCCGTGGCTATTAGCGCGAAAATGAATGAGATTTTAAACTGGCACATCGGAGGTAGCCTCTTTGAACATACTGAGGATAGTTAGTCGAGAAGAATGTCGCGCAAAAGTTAACGTCATTTGTATCTTTCTTTACTCAATGACATTTATGGCTAGCCTCCTCCCACAGCTGGATCTTGGCCAAAAACTTACAAAAGGATATACTTATATACTTTTGCTGACGGGTTAATTTATAAGTAACTACTACAGTCAACTGCTTCTAAAAATTCTAAAGGTATTTTTACCTTTTACATGAAACTGTTACTAAAATTGTCATTTCTTATTTTTAAATATATTTTTCTTACAAAAATCCAATTTAACATTAAAAATTATTTATTTTGTGTATTAAAAACACTGAACAACAGTAGTGCTTTTAATATTTAAAAATATTTAAATAATTAATCACTATCTTTCAATATTTAATTTTTATGTACGAATGATTTATTCAACTGAAATGTTTCTGACATGATGACGAAAGATATAATTGATGTTAGAAATGTATTGAATAAAAATTTCTAAGAGAGTTTCAGAAAAAAATACAAATCGATTACTTTTATTTTGAATTATATTTTGCACTAAATTCTTAATATGATGTGATAATGTTTTGCATACATTTTACATGTAAAATATAAATAATACATTTAGCAAAATAATGAATTAAAGCACATTGTTTTATATTTCCCTCATTCCGTAATACTTATAATTGAATCAACATTCGCGCCAATTAGTTTAAAAAGTCGTAACTTCATACTTATTCTAGTTATCCTATAAGAGTAGACTCAGGATGTAGGAAGAATAAACATTGGAATTTCCAATTATGGGCAAATTGCATGGCTTCAACCGACGCGTTGTGGTTAATTTGACGTTTGAGCAATGCCGCTCGGTATGTTTCGGACGCATGAAGTTACGGCTGATTTACTTCGCAAAGCGACTGAGCGAATTGTCGCAAAAAAATTGACAGTAATCGAGAAACGATAAATAGAGTAGAGGTAGATCGTTCACTGTCTCACGCAATGCAGTTGCCTGCAATTGCATTTGTCCTGCATTTCGTGAGAGGCACGTACTGTTAGCTTTGTAATTAAATATTTATTTAATTCGAAGAGCTGGTAACAATTGTTTACGATCCTGGCGTGTACGCATGATAACTTTGAGCGCTGACGTGTCTAAAGAATAATTCATAATCGATGATAATATCGAAAAATTTATTTTTATTATGCGCAAAAACACACTGGTGGCAAATAATCTTTCTTTTATAAAATTGACCATGCGAACGATTTAATCTGGTTTATAATAATTTAAATCGTGAAAGAGAATTTTTATCTTGTGCGTTCACTAGAAACATAAAACGTTCTTTGCAAATCGCATTCCAATATATCACAATTATTGCATCTTTTTGTTTCAATACTTGTGTGCAAGTTTCATTTATCGTTTTCTTCTTATAAACAGTATTCTGCTGCTTTACATTGTCATAATAATTTGTACGCTACATAATTTCTTGAGCCATCGGTTATAAACGCATGTATTGCGCGTAATTCATCTGTAAAATCGCATATGGGTACACATGATTTTACAGTCAGTGTACGATCAGACAGAGCTTAAGGGAAACTGACTTTACCAACGCACACGCAAAATACAGTTGCAATACCAGCTTAATTGCTTCGTGCACACGACATATAACTGCCTCTGCCTCCAAAACGTGGAGGCGTTTGCGGTAACGGCGATACATCGAAGGAAGATTAACTCTATGGAGCTTAGCGTGCAACGGGTTTACCTGACGGAGAAGGATAACAGAAACTGAAAGGGATATTAATTCTAAGGCATTTCTGATGCCGTTAGAATTCTAAACATAATGTTAACTTTTAGAATAGTGAGATTCTTTAAGAATTACTACACTTTAAAATAGATATCAAAGAATTCTGAATAATATTCTTATTTGGTACGTTCTAATTACAAAATAAATATGATTAAAGTAATCAAATTCTCTCGAGAATTTGAAGAAAAAACAGAATCCTTAAATAAAACAGAAATTTAATAGGTCATCATATAAAAAAGATTATTTAATTATAATAAAGAGAAAACATAAATATCTTAAAGTGGTATTTATAATCCATTCTTATTTTAAAATTGTCTTAAATAATATCTTAAAATGCTAATGCAGTTTTCTGATCGGTTTATGACATCTTAAAACTGTCTTTAAGACAATCTCAAATATAAAAATCGATTATGAACTATCGGCCTTAATGTCTATAAAAACAAATCGCTTTTACATTATTGGAATGTAATATAAAATTCATACCTCGAGTTTCACCCATTTATTCTACTAGGATCAACATAATGGAGTGATAGAAGAAAAAAACAGAATTCTTAAATGGAGCAAACACTTGAGACATCACCATATATAAGAAAGACTTTTATATTATAAGAAGAAAATATATAAATATCTTAATATATATGTACAAATTTCTCATCATCAGAATGCAACATATAATCTCAATTTTCACACGTTTGTTCTGTTAAGATCAACATAATGGAGTATTCTGTATTTCTACTTTCCTGCACATTGTTGTCTGTACTAATATTTTGTTAATCAAACGAGTTACCCGCAAGAGCCTTTTCGTCAGGTAGAACTTTCTAAGGAATTGTATGCTTTCAAGGAATATTGCAACAGTATCTCATGCACTATTCGCCGTCCTCACAATGGATCCATTCGGGATTCCTACATTATTGACTATTTATTCAATCTTATGTTCGTGCTCGACACGTTCATTTATTCCCGTCTCGCGGAATTATGGTTTCGATCAAACTAAATCAGTTCAACGCGTCGAGGTCGCGCGTTACACATACAAGTACATCTTTTACATGCTCGTACGCGTGTACGCCACACGATCTTACGATATCGTACACATCTACTACGTAGTGGCAGGCGCCACTGCTCGGTACGATCGGTGCAGAAGTGGTTATCTAGCTCGCCATTAGGCACGATTGTAGTTTAATTGCTTTTGACGTACGTTCCGACCATGGAACCACTCCAGTCCTTTTATAAAAGTAAAGTCAAATCTCCACGGCACCAGCGCGAACGGAATCGCGAGAAATATCAAAGGCTCTTATGAGATTTTGCGCTTTTAATTATGATTAAAAGAGTTAAAGAAGGAGATGAAAGTTGAAGTAAGATTAATGTCTTAAACTGATGAGCAAAGTTAAAAATATTTTTATGACCGTCGTGATAATCCTTCTTTCATAAAGTTTGCTAATTAACGTAAAAGACAAATTGGATTTTATTGCAACATTTATGTGAACAGAATTATTATTTGAACAGAATTATTATTGAAGTTACTTCTTCAGGAAGGAATCATCAAAAATTTTGTGGGAATTTCGTACTGCACACCGCAACCAAAGATCTAAGTTAAGAAACAAAGTTTAAATCTAGATATTCCTTGATAATACCTCTTAAGAAATTTTGGGAATTCATAACTTAGCAGCTCTGAAAAATTATCTATTGAAACTTCCGCATCAATTTCCTTCATATTATTCGAAACGGTGCCAACGTTGTTGTTGTTTACCGCTCCGCGATGTCGCACTGAAAGTTTGCTGCCGTCTGACGCGCAATGAGGAAAAGTAGCTATGTTAGAAACAATATGAAGACTGAAATGCAGGTCATGGCGCGCTTCTTTGGAGTGCATTTCATGTATACCTTCATTGAACAAACTGAACTTTTCACGCAAAGAATTTGATTTAATTATCTGTACTTTGACTATTATTTATGATATAATCATATAAAACCCGAGATCAAAATGAATTAAAAAAAGCATGAACAACAGGATGCACAGGGCAACAATGCAATCGATAGTGCGATTTTCTGTCAATGCAACTGAAATCGATACATAGTAATTTAACTAGGCAACGAAACCATGCGTAACACATGTAACAATTATTGACGGCGTATTCTGTGAATACTGCTATCTCCATTTAAACTGCAGTTATTCACCGACGATGTTGACGTTAATCATCATCGATTGACATTTCTATGAAGAGCTACCATACTAAAGAGTTTTGATTTCAATCGAATTGCTTCAATTCCATTACATTCCTTTTACATTGATAACTTCTGTCCTATATTTTGTAGATATACAGATACAACGCGAGTTGTATATATGAATAACATTCGAAACGTGTTCAAAAATCCGAAAACGGAATTTTAGAGGGTCATTTCCAATTCGAGCACCGTCGAAACCCTGTGGCTTCAGAGTTCCTGTACTCCCACACGTTCCTATAAATTGTAGCATTATTACGCAACGCTCGCGCTCGTATAGCTGTGATAATGTTCAATTTATGTCAGTCGATGACAACTCTATCAAATCGCGGTAAAACGATTCCTAAATTGGTCGGTCCACATCTGCAACAGGATGTGCGATGATTGACCCGGTCAATACTTATTCACGTTAGATAAGTATCGAGCTCGTCTGCGAGTCGGTAAATCTTTGCCCATTGATTGAGTGTAAAAACGATCCTAATACGTTTAGCACGTCCCTTTGGATAAGTTATGCACGAGGTGTAGAGCGCTGAATCGAGTTCCCAAGCGGTCCGCGCTGGAACAGATGGCGAAACACCACTCATCGATCGTGTGCCTTGTCGTCTTGCTGCCAGTTTCCAGTAAAGAGTAGTAACGGCGAAAAGTATTTCAAATATGAGATTCATGCATTCAAGTTCGTACTTTCTTCACTTCGCCGATATCACAAACTATTTTGATTTGGTAATTTATTTTTTTTTATGCGCTCGCAGAGCGCACAGATAGAAAAACGGTTTTGCTGAAGTATCTAAAAATTTAGCTAAATATAAGTCTGAAAATAATTTTATCAGACTATCAAAATAATTATGATAAACGTTAGGCAGATTGTTAGAATATTAGAATTTTTTGCAGTATTAATCATGCTTGAATTTTCTTTATAATTATTTTATGTCCAACAAAATTATCTTCAATACTATATTTACTTAATTTTTTTAATTTTTAATATTTCAACAACGTTACGTTAAGAAAGACTTTATTCTCATTTGAAATGATTGTGGATGTTCTTATATAGTGTTACATTTTAATAAAATATGAAGTAAAGTTGCGATTGTATCCAGCATATAAATGAGAAACAGAAAATTTATTATCATTGTAAATTTAATTTATTTAAGTATATGACATATAATATTCATATATGTAATCAATTATTCTGATTAATGATGTTAATTCGAACTAAACATATATTAATACCGATATAATAATTTACATTTACATTTTAATCAGAAAAAGATTATCGCAAAAATTTCAAGCACTACGGAGCACTATGTTTTTGCAACATTGCTTGTCTTGTTTGAGTTTTCTACATAATGATTTTTATGATCCAACAAAACTATTTTTAGAACTGTATATAGCTAAATTTTTTGATATCTCAGTAAAATTAGTTTTTCTGGGCAGGATTTATGTTTTAATTTCTATACGTACATTTTGAATAAAATGATGCTATTGTCATATATTATATAATTTATATATGACGAATCATGAAATATGTGTGATTAAAATGCGCGTTGAATTTTAATATTGATGTATTATATAATGTATTATATAAAAAGCTGTATATAAAAATAAAAGAATAGAAATATCGTGAATATAACAGTTAATGTGCTAAAAACATTTACGATAAAATATCCTTTTTTTAATTCAAGAGAATAATCTCAGATTTAAATTTAATTTAACCGGTATCGAAGGAAAATATACAAGACAGATTTATAACTTTTAAGAACAAAGATCTTATTCATTTTTTATATTTATTTATTTTGTTTGCTTGTCAGAGCTTATCACTTTGTAGCACTTTGTAAACTTTATTTTAAAATTATCTTTTAATAATAAAAGTATAATAATTCGATGAATAATTTTGAAAATATAGCTTTTTACTTATACTTATGTCTTAAATTTTGCGGCACGTAAGTGTAGTAAATTAGATTTTTTTCAAGTAAGAAGTTGATGCAAGTATATACTTGAATGAAATATACGAACCAAAGTAGAGTCGGTCTCCCTGGAAATCGAATGAAGCAATTCCAGCGAAATCGTTTCAGAGAATTCTAGCTTGGCTTCACAAGCGAATTTCTGTCGAATCTTCGAAATTATGTGTCTCTGGAAATACGGATATGGATCAACGGAAGAACTTAAAAAGTATTCTTCGACTGAAATTGTAAATTATAACTACAACTATAATAATGCTCATAGAATGCAATTCTTTGTTTCCTTTTTTTACGTTGTTAATATATGAAATATATATTGAGTTTATCTGTTTATTGTATTTATTTATATTATCAGTTTATATTTATTTATTTTATCATCTATAAATTGCCAATATTTCCAACGAATAAAAATCATACTTAATTTTCATAATTGCTTCAGGTGAATATAGGTGTATTGTACGTGTATATAATACATGTCGTAATAGGTCACTTAAGAAAATTATATTGATCCGCTGCGTTTCGCTACGAGAAGGAAAAAAAGCCGTTAAACACTGCGAGGGCTTGCAAACGGGGCGAGAAAAATCCGTGACCGATGCAAGGTGGTCGGTCGAGAGGAATGCAGCTCGGCAAGGACATTGGTGGTGATATAATAAAAAGAGAGATCGTAAGTTTCTTGCGGCATTTCTTTCGTCGCCATTCTTCGGTTCGAAGGACGGCGTGGGCGAAGAAAATGCACTCCGTCCTATTCGTTCGGTATTGGCCGATACTCACTATTTTGCCATCTTATCACGTTTAGATTTGTTATATATATTTATATTTATTCCGCAATGGATTATCAATCAGTTGTTTATTTTAGTTTATTGAAAATTCTGCATGAATGGACTACAAAGACAAATGGTAAAATAAATATAAAAATGTTGATTTTCTGCGTCCTCATACGTTTATCATGTCCGTGAAAATAAAAAATCTGTTACATAACAGGCTGAGCTATCTTTGAAATAAAGTTTATATAAACTAATATTCATTTAGCATTTTGCAAAATTTCTCAAAATCTATTTTTTACGGAGACATTTCACGACATTTCCACACTTTTCACAGCGGGAAACAGTTTCTTATAACGAGTCACACCATTGCCGCAGCTATTTTTTTCTCTTTCGTGAAGTGTTAGAAATATACTTGCTTGACAGCCACAAGTTGCTGCTGGAAAATTTGCGCGTCCAGATTGTTGGACACAAGCGACTTGTTGTGCTTCTCGGAAAAGCTCTCTTGGGTATGTAACAAAAAACGGACAATATAACGTGCCAGCTTTAATTCAAAGATTCCTTTTTCGCGAAGTGAAGAAAATGAGATTCCAGTTGCCAACTAATAAAAAGAAAGTGGTATCGCATTCAGTGTCATATTTAGTATCTCATATCTGAATTCGGTTAATTAAACTAAAATTTCGCAATTATATCTCCGCTGCCGATTCCAAGGTGCAAACCAATGCTGCGGTCTAGCAAAACTCATCATGTTTTCCAAGAAAATTGCCGCTTAAACCACGGTGAAATTAAATTTCTTGGTTTGTTTTTACGACTGTAATAGTATGAGTTATATGTGCAGGCAGAACGATGGCTTTACGTGATTTGACGCTGCGGGATTTAAAGAAGAGTGTCGTTTCCATTTAATAAAAAACTGAAAGCACTTTAAAATACGCTATTTCGATTTTGTCCTAGCTATCAATATATATTGTACTTCGGGCACGGAACAGCTTATGGTATTAAATTATGAGGAAAAAAGAAAAAAACTAGAAACGTGTGGTAGAGAATCTCTTGGTATTCACTATCAATTTTCGGAAAATGTATTTGACCTTTTTCTAGTGAAAATACTGAAAAAATCATATATGCATTTTAGATCTGATATTTCGATGATGTGTGTAAAGGTATATGGAAGTGCAAGTCTATGGACAAAAAAATTTTTTTTTAATATTGAAAAAAATAAGAAAATTTTACCAAAGAGAGACTATTTCAAATAAATAATCTTTTAACTGTGTCTTTTATTCATTTTTTTTAAAGGTTCAACTTCCATGCATTCCAATTTAAAGGCTATTGTATAAATGACATCAAAATTTTTCTATTTTTTAAGTGTAAATCTCAGTGAGATAATTTCAAGACATGTTTTATCCACGTTTTTTTCTTACGTCATATATGAAAAATTAATTAATTTATGTTTTTTTAAAATATAAAAGAAGATAGAACTTTATAGCATTTAATATGCTAATTTGATATATCGAAATTTCTCTAATCTGAAATAGATGTATGTTTAAAGAGAATGAAGAACAGTTTCAGAACTTGGAGAAATTCAGCAACTGCCTCAGGCTAAACGGGAAACTAGTTTCCATCGGATCATCAATGATTTCACCGTCGTTGGCACTGCACCTCGCGCTATCAATTTTTGATCACGCTTCCGACAGTATGCCGCATTCGCCGGCGTGGAACATCATGTCGCTTTTCACTCGAACATTTCACTCGATAAATACAGATAATTGGGAATAATTGTTGCAAATTTGCAAGTGACATTATATCGATACATAATCGCAATTTGTTGCATAGGTTTTATTGAAAGAAAATATTGCACAAATAGCATCGACAATAATTTGTTTCTTATATTTCTATATTAAGTTAATTATATACATTATTTTACCCGAAAAACAAGTATGTATTCATTTATAAAATTGCACAGCGTGTAAACCAATTATTTTATTTTATTTTATTTTATTACTTTTTTGTACCGTGTTTTATAACATATTACCCTATTATTGGTGTCATTTTACGAATTGCGTCGCTCTTCGAAGCTCACATGCCACTCAATCAAATTGCATCATACGTTTATATTGAATTCCTGAATATATTAATGTGCATCGTCTCTCATCTTCGTAACGGTGAAATTATATGCAAGTATTCCAGCAGAATTTGGGCTGACATACGCAGCAAATTAGAGCTTAAAAGCTACTAACTGAAACTCGAGTCTATATCTTCTGAATGCCACCAGTCGGTTGAATACGCGACACTGACAGGACACTGATTTGGTAGGACAGGTATTTGGCGATCTAAAGGCTCATTTATTAACGTCCATCCCGGGACTCATTTATTAACGTCCATCGCAAATTAATCTCATGGCATCATGATCCGCATTACGATCCTCAACATCGGTATGCCCAATATGTTCAATAATTAATTAAAATCATTTATTTACTCTGTAAAAGTGAATCATTGTATTATTACTGACTTCAGTGCTACACTTATAACTAATAATCATCAGTGAATTTTTTCATTTATAAATTTTCTGTTTTTCAGTTATAATATATTGTATTATCTTTAGAGATTATGATTTTCTGCAGATTCAATCTATAGAAACCATAACCATAACTTCTAAAAATGAATCAGTGTGTGTATTATTTTTGAGTAAATATTCATTGATATTACAGTTATAAATGTAACACTGAAGTCAGTGATAATACATTAATTCTGCACTTTTACAAAGTATCATCATCTTTTATGTAACTTTTCAATATCATTCAAAAGATGAAAAACAAAAGAGTAAGATTTTCAATTTTCTATTCGTCTTTTCATTTGAACTCTTTGCAGAAAACGATTAGATTATTTTTATGAGCATGTTGTTCGCGGCACCGATCCGGAAAAACGTTTACGCAAGCAAAAGTTAGCTCGTTCGATATAGACTGCAAATGTGTATTTATATCCATGTAAACTTCGATCAAAAGTGATTCACTCACGCGGAGGTCGCTTTCCGGAAATACTTTCCAACTGTTTCTTTCCATTGACAATGAACTACGCATCTTCGATTTTTCGCTGGTTGTTGGTTAATGCAAGAACTTCAGCTTACGTTTGTAAGCTACGAGTAAGTTTTAACGAAGCGAACATCAATATAGCCCGCACTGTGCATAGTCCCATCGTAAAGCAACCATAAGTTGTTCAATACGTGAATTGTACACATTGCGATCGAAGTAGGCTCGTCTGTAAGGAATCTATTGCAAATATTCACCATTGCTTTCATTGGCTGCCGCCTTGATTAAGTATTCTGTATAATTTCGTCGAATTAAGGCGAGAGCCTACATTAATCAATAAATTTAAATTAATATAACATTCTGTTTATTCATAATTTAATTATCGGATTCGCTTGTACATGCGCGATATTGCACGGTGCAATAATTAATTTTTATATGATGCTTTTATAAGTAATATTAAATTCCCATCACATAAATGAACGCGCTCGTCGAAAGCGGTCTGCTTTAAATTATAATTAATTCTCCCTATCGTCAGTTTTCCCGATGTGTTTAATTATTTCTATCGGATCGGAGCTAGCACACTTTAAAATTTACCGCAAATAGAGTTGACGGTGTATCGCTGCGTGCGAGCATACGAATTGATTTTCGTACAGTGTATCACTACGGCGATGAAAGCTAAATGCGTGTTTGATATAGTAAATAAAGTTATGGAAAAATTGATAAAATTTGCTGAGGATACTTGCACATATAATACATCAGTGTGATACGCAAGTCGTCCAATTTTAATTAACTCTACGAAATTTCAAGAAGGAACCTCTTCGTTAATAGATTATTTTCATTACATACCGCCATCAGTTGTAATCGGATTTGCAAGATTCTTACGGTTCTATAGATCTATGAGAATAGCTATATACGAACAGTCAACGATTATCTGTCTCATCAAACGTGAGATAACAATGATTTCACATCGCGTAGCGGTGATGTCCGACAAAAGGCGAGAATTTAACGGAGGTCGAGTGTATCCTGAGATGAAGATTGATCTCGGTGAAATAAACTTGGATCAGCAACCGAACGCCTCTCTCTATCGGTTGTTATTAGCTAAAAGTTCTTGGACACACTCCAACTCGGAATCAGCCTCAGTTGATCGCCAACTTCTTGCTATATTTCTGAAATCGGTCATGAGCCATTCTTACGAAGTAAGATTGTCTCTACTTTTTTTTCTTTATTAGTGAGACTAATGTAGATTTCCTTGGATTTATAAAATGGAGATTGCGATATCCTCTTTTTATATGAAAATAAATCTAAATTTTATAATAAAATCTGATTAAATTGGAAATTAAATTTTTGTCAAAACGAATCTTGCTTTATAATCGTATATTATCGCTTATATTGTTTGATAAAGGATTACAAAAGATACTTTTCTTATAGCTCTTTTTTTATGTTCGATATTTCATTTAGCGGCAGATTTTGTAATTTTGTACTTTATTCACATCAAACTACTTCATAAAACGAGCTCCAACAGATATTTTATTATTTATGTAACACAAAAGATTACAGAGCTTCAGCTAATTAAATTTTTATTGCAACCGATTAAACTTTTCTGAAACAATTAGCATGAGCTATTAAGATATTTTAATAATTGAAAAAACAATTGCTGATTTTAGCAGCTTTATTATTAATGTATCGTTCTGCAAATTGTTTCGGATTATTTTACCTCTAAAAGAGATTGGTCAATAATAGAACGATTGATTTTACAATTGTACAATTATTTCATAAATATAAAATTACACTGTAAATCGTTCTTTGATAACCATATAGATATAAACCGAGAGTAATGACGTTTGTACAGCATTTGTATTAAGTTAATGTGCGCTCATACATGCTGTTGAATATTGGCGTTCATGTCTGAGGATGCGTAATAAGTAATTAATTTGCGCAGCACTGCTCTGCAAATTCGCGAAATACGACCAATACGAAAATCGAGCTTGAAACCCTATAATCGGATCCAAAGTTTCACCCGCAGCGCTCCTAGTACAGGCTCGTCTTGTAACCACTTCTACATTCGTAGTAAACTAAACTGAGTCTGAAACTAAGCGACTTAGAACTTCCTTGGGAAACTTCTATTCCATTACGTAATCACGATATAGACGCCACCGATGTATGTTCTTGCTGTCATTCTTGAACATGGTCCACATAGAGTACATACTTAGTAGAATTGTGACACGGAATTCTCGCAGAAAATTTTGTCGAAAGCTTTCCAGAAAATTCGTTTTCAAGAAGCAATGTAACAAGTTAATTTCTAAACTCCATATGAGAACCTTTGAAGAAGTCTTGAAAAAGATATTGAAGAAGTTAATGAAGTTTTAAAAAAATATTAAATAAAAAATAAATAAGTATATTAATCACAAGGAAAATAATTTATTATATTGATGTATTTATTATATTGATTGTAACATGTTTAAAAATGTATATATAATTAAATTAAACGACTTATAACTTTGTATTAATAACCTGGCATTCGGAGAAAAGTGTTGTGACACTTAAAGAAATATTTTTATAGTATTTATTATTCTATATTATTTGATGATGATAAAAGCATACCCCAATTCTGTTATAATTTACGTTATATATCAAGGTTAAATTCGTCATAATATTCGCGAAATAGTTTTGTAAGAGAATTGTCTGTAAACGTAAGGAAGTTAGTAATTGTATTTACAGAGCACGGATGGAATTTTCCTCCTATCATGAACGTATATTTTCCTGATAGAATCTTTTAATTCTTTGCAACAACACTCGTAAAATTACATTCTTTACGATCTTTTTCACGTGCTGATGAAACGGACGAATTTCCCGGACCAAAATTTTGTCGGGTTCCAACGCCGCACTGTTGGAAGAAACAAGCTTCCGCCGCGGAAGTGGCTTATCCATAAAGGACAGAAACAGGGTCCCTTTACGAATAAGAGCACATGCTATGATTTCCACGGTCACTCCCTATCTCGAAGAGAACGCCCTGCAACGATATTACATATGTGATCTCATATATGTACATTTATACATGTGTTATATTCGTGTGCACGGAGGACGCGAGCGAGAGGTACACGTAATGGCGATACGATGTTTTAAGGGATATAGGTCAGGGATTCGCGAGATTCTGTACGTGAATGCTTCGACGGTGTTGTTCTATATCAACGTTTAACCTGAATTTTGTAACGGCCAACATCCGTCCAGAACAAAGCGAAACGATTCGGTTATGAGTACTGAGGAACGGAACGGCGTAATTTTTTCACCGCGAATAATTGGAAATGTGATTAGAGAGCTCAGCGGCCGCTGCGAAAACCTCGTGACGATGCACTAAAGTTAATTAATGTGCAAATCTTAAAGTTTACATTCAACATTAAAATGTCAACGTGGTACCATTTTTTTTTACTGCTAACGTGTTCGTGAAAATATGAGGCTGTGGAAGACCGCATTTTTAACATGAATAGTAGAAATCACATTTAAGAATTGAAAATGATAATTACACGAGCGGAATTTTACATAAATATAAACATTCACTTTATTACTGTTTAAATAAAGATGCTAAAATATAATTAACATATTAAAAAATATAAGTATTAAAAGTTCTTTTCATTTGATTTTAAAATTATTCCTGCATAATAGAGTATCGTTAAGAATTCTTTTCATTGGTATTTCTAGTTTCACTAATTTTTATTTGCATCTTGTTAGCTACTGCTTGTAATATTATTGTCTTTCTGAAAATCGCTCGAAGAAATAGACATTCAAATCTTTGCACGAGCAAAGTTGTATATTTACATAATTTCATATTGCTTTATAAAATTTATTCTACGCCGTTGGGACGACACTTTATGCAAAATACTTCATCAACTAGCGCAACGTCGCAATTTTTTAATCGCGTGTTAAACTGATAACCTGCAGCTGATGCCTGTGGCAGTCGATTAATTCACCACTAATTTTTTGACTTCGTGTTCGCGAAAAACAATTAACGATTAATAGCTTTCCTTGAAGTTATCCCACTTTCTATAGAATTGTCATATCTGGCAAACTATTATATAGTAATGGTCTAATAATTGGTATTATGAATTTCAACAAAGGCGGTAGAATAAAAATAGTAAATAAAAGTAAATTTGGAAAAAGAAGCGAGCTCACAGAGATATACGTGCTTAGAATAAAATAGATAATAATCTTGTATGACAAAGTGCTTTTAAAAGTAAAGAAGAAGCAGAATAAGATGTGACTGTATATAATATTGCAAGCAGCATATATGAATCTAAATTAAATCCGTTGTTGAAAGACATTTCGAAGGGCTTGTTATCAATTTTATGAAATCTCCGTGGACAATCTGTCAAAAAAATATCCGGGCAATGTCAGGACTGTTCCAGTTTTTTTTTAAAGGGTATTAATATATCGAAAAAGAAAAGAAAAAGGGAACTTTCATCTCCAACTTTTTTTTCAGGTTATAAGCACGGTATCACTGACCGCCATGTGCTTCCACTATGTTCAACCATTTTCCAACATATACAACGCAGCTGGCAATCTTTGACCGCGCGCAATCTTTCCAGCACATTACATTATATTAAGCTTGGGGATCTTTCCTGAACGGATTTAGAGTTGATCCTATTTATGCTGCGGTAGCGACGAATCTATACGGAAACTAATGAAGCTTAAACTTTCCGTCCCCGTTGGTCAAGAGCCTTCACGAATAACTCAGTCTCTTTCCAGTACTTGTTATTCTTATTCTCTAGTAAAATAGAGAACAAGTGCATAATTTATATAAAATTAATTTCTAAAATTTAATGTTTGATATATATAAAAATATTGCAATTACTTAGCAATAATTCATAATCCATATATTCGTATAGCAGTATTTCATTTTAAAATCATATAGCAGTATTTCTTTTTAAAATTTTCTTTTTAAATTAATATTGGTATTATTATTTTGTGTTCGTAAATAAATTTTTTATAAAAACATATATCAATTTTTTAAAACTACATGGTATTCTTTTAATTATGTATAACATATTCTGTATAGTGTTTATAATATCTTTTGATTCAGTTATACGCTATATGCTATAAAAGCACAAATGATTATTTTTAGGTCAAAAGACTTACCGTCTATACCTGTCTGCGAGCAAACATAAAAATTCTGTTCGAGTTTACTCGAGATTACTTCCTTTGAAAATTTGAAGCCACGCCTTCGAACGATGGCGAATAGATACGACTTTGTACGTGATTTCGGTGAATGTGCTCAAAGAATTCGGTTCTTCGAACATTTGTTATCGCTCTTCTACATCCAGTGTGTCAAAAGCCACTTTGACATTCACTGAAACGAATGTCGCTTTACTACATACGATACGAGTATCATGGTTGAGTTGACAATTGAAAGATAGAAATATACGCATTATCTCTCTTTTTGTGCGTGAGATTTATCATGTTTTTATCATTTGAATTGCATCCTTATCATTTCAATGAATGACGCTTCAGCCTTGATTTAATACTCTTTCAGATATATTTAAAAAATATATATAAAAATTATATATATAAAAATATATATCTATAACTATAAAAATAATATATAACTATAAAAAGCAATTGTAGATATAAGTGCTTGAAACATTTCTTTTGTGAGTTTAAAAATTAGGTGCATTGAATTTCTGATTTTCCTCGTAGTTTTACTTTTTTAACGGAAAAGAAGATCCCGGGAGCGCCTTTTATGATATTGCATTAGCGTAATTTTACATGTAGTAAAAAGGAACGCATTACAGTGATGGTAGGCGGTAAAGCTTTGCGTAGGCAGCGGTACGTACTTGCGCTCTCTTGAATATTTACGAATGGTTCATGTAAAAAATTGGGAGCACATCTTAAAGATTGCCGTCAGTAACGTCCCACGCACGCGGAATAAAACAGCTGGCTATACAACGTGAGATCTCGAGTCCCCGTCTCATAATTCTTTGACTAAGGAGTTGACGCCAACGAACGGTGTTACGTGCGAAGATGGATCGAAACGAGACATGAGTAAGGCACACGACGCCGTTAGGATTATTTTTAGCTCTGATTATGCGTTATAAATCTCGAGCTCTCTTGCCGATTACGTGATCAAACTTAATCCAAATTTATGACAAGGTCATGTATTTTACTGTGTTTGTAAAAAAGTAATTTCACATAATATAAACGAATATATGAAACCAAATCAAGATTTAAAAGGATAAAGGAATATTCACTTTAATATAAAAAAGGCATCTACAATAAAATTCAAGATAAGAATGGAAATTAGGAAAAAGCTTCTATAAAAAGATAACAGAGCATTTATAAAGAGAAATAAAATTAATTTATAAACATAATCAATAATAACAATAAAATAGTAATCTTTGTGTGCTATCGTAAAAGTTTCCTTCACATTTTTCCGTTATCGATAAATATAATACAATGAGAACATGGCTTAATGTGCCTGTTCTCACGAATTTCGTGTGTTTCTGAATACTGTATATGCATGCGTTCGTGCGTACTCCGGTTAGCGTGACACTAACGAATTTACGTCGGGGCTGAAAGCTTTACACCGAACTCTCTTGATTATCACATACGTGCCTCGATTGCCATGATTACATTTACGAAGGTCGATACATTCCTGTTTGATATAATTGCAATTGTTTGTTAAATTGTAATAAATAATACGTAAGCATTATTAAATTACAATAAATAATGGTATAAATCATATGCGCATGTCAAACCGTAACTGCAACATCTGTTATTGCATTGATTACAATTTAACGCTGCTATGAATACTACAATTTAACTCATCGATTAAACTGTATTGGACAAAATTATAAACTATACTGCAGTTATGGCGATCAAAACTATATATCCAGCTTATCTTAATCTATTGGATTTTTGGCAAAGCTTCTGAAAGAGCGGTCGTTTAATCTAATGGAATCCATATTTATAGCTTAAAGCGGCGGTTCCTACGAGCTTGCAGGTCCGGGATTAGTGATGATAACAACGAAGTGGTGTAAGAACGTACCTATTTAGATTTCCATTTAATAATATATTTATCATACATCTTCTTTTTAGATTAAAATTTTTCAAAAATAGATTATTCAAAAAAATCTTTTTACAAAAATCTTAATTTTGATCAATTAAGTAGCAACAATTTAATTGTTATATTTAAATGTTTATTTTAAGAAATATAGAAGTTTAAAAAGGACTTATTAAATCAATTATATCAGTTATAAATAAATTATATCAGTTATATATAAATTCAGTTATTGTAGTACTATTTTATAGCTGTAAAGATCAAGGTAAATGATTGGA